>OGZM01000399.1_pt1 | contig 57175 bp, 47 predicted proteins | sample 1576821 | NCBI WGS metagenome assembly OGZM01 (sample SAMEA3541491, study PRJEB24748) | human gut metagenome | biome: human gut; feature: human-associated habitat; material: faeces | place: China | collected 2012
GGCTGGCGGCCTAAGGACGGAGGCCCCGGTCTCCAAGATTTCTGCCGCACGCCCATTTCGCGAAGTTTTGTCGAGTTGTGCTACCGTTTGCCCTCGCGCCCCCGGTCGCGTAATCGAACACACTGTGTGCCTTCCACGAGCCGGGGGCGCACATGCGTTCTGTCCGCTCGCTCGGTTAGAATCAATAGCGTTCGAAATGGGGTCGAAGGGCCTCGAGGATATTCTCAGCACATCAGTTAGGAGCCATAGCACATGGCATTCGTCCACCTGCACAACCATACCGTCTACTCCATGCTCGACGGCGCGACGCGCATCGGCGACATGGTCAAGCGCGCGGTCGATCTTGGCATGCCCGCCGTGGCAATCACCGATCACGGCTACATGTACGGCGTCCCCGAGCTCGGCCTCGCCTGCGACGCCATTAACCACGGCACGCCTGAGTACAAGGTATGGAGCAAGGACAAGTCGTTCCTCGAGAAGGGCCGCCGCGACGAGCTCGAGTGCCCCGACTCCGAGAAAGATCCGCGCGGGTACGAGCAGCATATGAAGGACCTCGCGACGTGGGACGCCCGGGGCAACATCGATGAGCTCAAGCCACCGCTGGTCATTAAACCCATCTTTGGCTGCGAGGTCTATTTCACCCCCGACGAGACGCTCGCGCGCGACCGCAAGCCCGAGCTCTACCACATGGTGCTCTTCGCACAGAACGAAACGGGCTACGTCAACCTCATGCAGACGGTCTCCGAGGCCGCCGTGCAGGGTTTTTACTATAAGCCGCGTGTGACGTTGGACAATCTGCGCCGCCACCGCGAGGGCCTCATCGCGAGCTCGGCGTGCATCGCGGGCATCATCCCCAAGTGCATCGACCGCGGCGAGATGGACAAGGCGATCGAGTGGGCGGAGACCTTCCGCGACACCTTCGAGCCGGGCAATTTCTACATCGAGATCCAGGAGCACGGCATTACCACCGACTCCGGCATCACCGACGAGGAGCTCTCCAAGACCCTTATCGAGATCGCCCGCCAGGTGGGCGTCAAGGTCATCGCCACCAACGACTTCCATTACCTCACGCGTGACGACGCGCCGGTCCAGGACGTGGTCATGTGCATCGGCACGAACTCCAAGATCGACGACCCCAACCGCATCCGCATGGAGGGCTCCGAGTTCTACATGAAGACCGAGGAGGAGATGCGCGCGCTGTTCCCCTATTGCCCCGAGGCGTGCGACAACACCCTCGAGATCGCGGAGAAGTGCAACGTCGAGCTCGACTGGGACAGCATCATCTTGCCGAACTACCCGCTGCTCGATCCCGGCGAGACCCATGAGAGCCAGTTCCGTCGCGAGTGCGAGGAGGGTCTGGCCAAGCGCTACGGCGACGATTGGGATGGCAAGGAGATCGGCGGCGTTGACATCCGCGAGCGCTTCGAATTTGAATACAAAGTCATCTGCGAGAAAGGTTTCGCCGCCTACTTCCTCATCGTGGCAGAATACGTGCGCTGGGCAAAGCAAAACGGCATCGGCGTGGGTCCGGGCCGTGGCTCGGCAGCCGGCGCGCTCGTCGCCTACGCCATGGACATCACCACCTTCGACCCGCTATCGAACGGCCTCATGTTCGAGAGGTTCCTCTCTCCCGAACGAACTGAGATGCCCGATATCGATATGGACTTCGACGATGAGCGAAGGCTCGAGGTAATCGAGCACGTTCGCCAGCTCTACGGTCCCGAGAAGGTCACCCACGTCATCACGTACTCGACCATCAAGGCAAAGCAGGCCATCAACGACGCTGCGCGCGTGCTCGACTACCCGGTCTATATGGGCCAACGCCTGTCCAAGATGGTGTCGAGCGATCCCGGCGTCAAGCTCAAGCAGGTGCTTGAGAAGCAACCTGGCAAAGAGGACCTGTACAGCCCGGATTTCGTCGAGGCGTATCAGAAGGACGAGGACGCCCGCCGCATCATCGACACGGCGCTGTCCATCGAGGGCCTCACGCGCGGCGAGGGCGTTCATGCATGCGCGGTGCTCATCTGCCGCGACGCGGTGAACGAGCACGTGCCCACCAAGCTCGATACCAAGGGCGGTGTGGAGATCACCCAGTACGAGGGCCATACGGTTGCGGATATGGGCCTGCTCAAGATGGACTTCCTGGGCCTGCGCACCCTCACGGTCATCTCCAAGGCCAAGGCCAACATCAAGAAGAACTTCGGCATCGACATCGACGTGGACGCCATTCCCTTCGACGACCCCAAGATCTTCGAGCTCATGTGCGCGGGCCGCACCGCCGGCGTGTTCCAGGTCGAGTCCGCGGGCATGACCGCGACCATCAAGAACATGAAGCCGACCGAGTACAAGCACGTGGTCGCTCTAATCGCCCTGTACCGCCCGGGCCCTCTGGGCGCGGGCATGGTCGCGAGCTACATCAACCGCATGAACGGCAAGGAGGCGGCGGTCTCCTACGACCCTCGCCTTGACGGCATCTTGGGCGAGACCTACGGCACGATGGTCTACCAGGAGCAGGTCATGCTCATCTCGGTCGAGATGTGCGGCTTCTCCAAGGGCGAGAGTGACTCCCGTATCCGTAAACCCGTGGCCAAAAAGAAGATCAAGATGCTCACCGACCAGGTGTTCAAGTGGTCCGATGGCGAGGAGGAGACCATCTACGACCACTGGATGAACGGCGCGGTGCGCAACGATTACAAACGAGAGACAGCCCAAAAGATCTGGGACGACGTCCTTGAGTTCGCGTCCTACGCGTTCAACAAGTCCCACTCCGCGGGCTATGCCATCCTCGTCATGCAAACCGCCTGGCTCAAGGCCCATTACCCCAACGAGTACATGGCGGCGGTGCTCACCTCCTACACCGGCAAGACCGACAAGATTGTGCATTACGTCTCGGCGTGTCGCCACGACGGCATCGCGGTCCTGCCTCCGGACATCAACGAATCCGGCACCGAGTTCACGGCGACCGCCGAGGGAGTGCGCTTTGGCCTCGCGGGCATCCGCGGCGTGGGCGAGGGTGTGACCGAGGCGATCATCGCCGAGCGCGAGAAGGGTGGGCCCTTCAAAAACTTGCACGACTTCGTGGAACGCGTGGATTCGAGTCAGGCGAATCGCCGCGTGATCGAGGCCCTCATCAAGGGTGGTGCCTTCGATTCGACGGGGTATCCGCGTCGTCAGCTCATGCACTTCGTCGATCGCGAGAACCCCGAGAACATCATCGACGCCGCGGTGAAGCGCCAAAAGGACCGCGCGGCGGGTCAGACGTCGCTGTTCGATGTCTTCGGTGACGTCGAGGGGTCGGGCTTTGAGGTCATCGTCCCCGAGCCCGACGGGCAGGAGTGGGACCGCCACATGAAGCTCTCTTTCGAGAGGGAAGTCTTGGGCATTTACGTCTCCGACCATCCGTTGCGCCCGTACGAGTACGCGTTGGCGAAGGCGCGCGAGTTCACCCTTTCGCAGATCGACACGGGTTTTGAGACCATGGGCCCCACGGGCAACGCCGTGAACCAGGAGATTCCCGAGGGTAAAGCGTACTGGTGGGCGGGCATGGTGTCGAGCGTGGGCAAGCGTGTGACCAAGAACGGCGACCCCATGGCGATTGTTCAGCTCGAGGACATGGAGGGTGAGGCGACGGTCGTCATCTTCCCCAAGACGTACAAGCAATGCGAAGGGTATCTCTACGGCGAGGTGGACCCTGAGACGGGAGCGCAGCTCTCCGACGCCTTCATTCGTGTGAAGGGTAAGCTCGAGCGCTCCGACCGCGGCGATCAAATCATCGCGCAGGAGATCGAGCCGCTCGTGCTGAACGACGAGAGCAATCGCCCCAAGGTGTTCGAGATCATGATTCCGAGTGCCCGGTTCTCGCAGTCCAACATGGCGCGTTTGGCGACAGTGCTGAGCACCAATCCCGGTGGAGACCGCGTCGAGCTCTTCATCGAGCAGGGCGACGGGCAGACCATGCGGGCCGAGATTCCCACGCGAGTCAATGCGCGCTCGATTCCGCTTATTGCCGAGGTCAAGGGCATCGTGGGCAACAAGGGCCGCGTAACGGTGATCTAGTCCCGGACTCCGGCGGCCTGCGCTTTCGATGCGTTCGCACCTCTATTCTGAGTTGATTGTCCCGGGGGTGCGGGGCATATCGTCCCGCGCGCAGTTCCGCACGAGCCGAAGGCCCCAGTGGGGCCTTCGTGCGAGCAGGACTGTTCGAGCACGGGATGATATGCCCCGCACTCACGGGACGACGCGTTACGTTGGAGCATATTTGGGCATACTATCCTTTGATTGCATCTGCAACGAAGTCTGAAAGGATCTACTGATATGGCAACGTTTTTCAAGAATGATGAGACGGGCAAGTTCCTCGCCGCCATCGATGCCGACATGGTCGCGCCCGCGGGGTATGCCGAGGTCGTCGCGAACTCGGTGGACGCCGCCACTGAGAAGCACGTCCCTGTAATCGATGTGCAGCGTGAGGGCCATGTCCTTAACGTGACCGTGGGCGAGGTCGAGCATCCCATGGAGGCCGAGCACTACATCGAGTGGATTGCGCTCGAGGCCGCCGGTCGCTTGGAGGTTCACTACCTCAAGCCCGGCCAGGCTCCCACCACCTTCTTCGCCGGCGGGGCCAAGACCGGTATCGCTTACGCCTATTGCAACCTTCACGGCCTGTGGAAGGCCGAGTTCTAAGGACTCGCTCTCTTAGTCGTCAGTCTGATGCAGGGGCCTGGCCCTCATGGTGCATCGCCGTCCGTCGGATGGGGGCACTGTGGGGGCCAGGTCCTTTGTCGTGCGGCTGCGAACTTCCAAGAGGGTATACTCGGTTGCATGCAATGTCCCGACACGCAGTCGGGGAACTCACGAACAAGAAAGATGGATTTCGCAGATGAAACTCGCACTTGCGCAGATACACGCTCGTCTCGGCGACTTGGATGGCATCTGCGCGCGCGTTGAGCAACAGCTCGCCATCGCCCATGAGGCGGGCGCGGACCTGCTCTGCCTGCCTTCGCCGCTCTTTTGCGGCGTCACGCCTGGCACACTCGTCGAGAGCGCTGACTTCGAGCACGATCTGCTATGCGTCCTGCAACGCCTCGCCCGCGTCGCCGACGACTTGGGAATGGCGTGCCTGGCGCCCGCCGTTCTCGCACTCGAGTCGGGTCAGCTGTTCGAGATTTTCATGCTGAGGAAGGGCCGCGTCGTTCCCTTGCGCCTCACGATGGTACGGCATCAGGAGATTCTGCCCGTATCGCCATGGAGCCCCCCGATCTTCGAAGTTGCCGGCACGAGGATAGCTGCCACCTTCGATGCCGCGCGCGACCTCGATTCCATTCCAAACGGGTGCGATATGGTCATCTTCTTCCCGGTGAATGGCTTTGACATGACCGATCCATCTACCACGGCCGTCGCCTCGGTGTCGCAGGGCGGTTTTCGTTCCGAGGTCGAGCGGGCGGGTGTTTGGTTCGCCTGCATGGAGCCCTTGGGTGGCTATGATGACGCCGTGTACACAGGCGGTTCCTTCGTCATGGATGACGGTGGCCGTGTGGTCGCGCAGGCCCCCTGTTTTGAGGAGGCCCTCCTTGTCCAGGAGGTGCGGCGCGGGGTGATGGTGGATGCGGTGGCACTGCACGATTTACCCATGTACCGCCGGGAGATCTGGTTGTGGGAGGCCCTTCGCCTGCATGTGCGCGACGCCGTCGCCGCCCATGGGTTTGGACGCGTGATCGTGCCCCTTACCGGCGATCTTCCGAGTAGCCTGCTCGCCGTTTTGGCGGTCGATGCGCTGGGGCCGCGCAACGTCCTCGGCTTGCTTGTTGGCCATGAAGACGCCCTGACCTCTACACAGGAGGTGGCCGAAGCCGAGCGCTCTGCCCTTGCGCGCGAGGTCGCCACGGGACTCCACATGCGCCTTCTCGAACGGACCGCCCCGAGCGCGACGCTTCTTGTCGATCGTGACGTTCCGGCTCCTGACGACTCGGGCATGCGCCGCGGCATCGACGCCCTTTTGTTGGCGGATACGGCCCGTGAGCTCTCTGCCCTCGTGCTCGCTCCCTTCACCAAGACCGATTACGCCCTGCGCGCGAACACGCTCGCAACGCTTCAACCATGTTGCCTCGCGCCTTTTGGCGACGTATATCTCTCCGCGCTCGAGTGGGTTGCCAAATTCCATGCGCGGGTCTCATCTGCACTTCCCAATCGGCTGATGGGATCCGAGGCGGTCTCCCATGTCCAAGCCACGATTGTGCGCGACGCGATTGGCCAGCTCAACATAGACGAGGCACTTGATCAGCGTGCCCGGCATCTGCTGGAGTCGATCGATTCGGCTCAAATCGATGCGACGCTCGAGGCGCACGTCGATCGCAACGCGGCCATCGATGCCCTGCCCCTCTCGACGATTTCTCCCGAGGCATCCGCTCTGCTGCTTATGCTTGTGCGCCACAATGAATCCGGTCGCCGGATGCTGCCACCTGCGCCCATCGTCTCGGCACGTGGGTTCACCGAACGACTTTGGCCTGTGCAGCTTGCCTGGTCCGACATGGGTACGCGTGGTGAGGAGCGCCTGCGCGCCTCAGATCTTGCCGAAGCGGAGTACCGTCGTATGGAGCGGAAGGGCTCGGAGCGCAGCGAGCAGGCGCGTGGCGAGATTTTCGGAATGCTCGGCGAGATGTTGGGGCTCACGCCCGAGCAACAGGCAGAGCTCATGAGTGAGGAAAGCCAGGAGCGCATGCGCGAAGAGCTGCGTGAAATGGAGGGCAATCTGCGCGAGCTGTTCCGACGCATGGCGGAATCTGGAGAGGGCTCCGAAGGGCCCGGCGCGTCACCCACCAGCGGGTTCAGCTTCTTCTCCTTGAACTGAGGCTGCGCGAGTTTTTAGCGTACTGCCGTGTCTGCTCATGTTATAGTAGAACAAACGTTCGAACAGCGGGAGGGGGCGCATGGTCATCTTGGGGATCGATCCGGGCTTGGCGAATACCGGCTGGGGCATCATCGAGGAGCGCCGAGGTGAGGTGCGGTGTCGTGCCTATGGCTGCATCGAGACCTCTTCCGGGTCGGATTTGGCAGCCCGCCTCCGTCGCATCGCCGATGAGCTGACGGCCGTTGTCGACCGTTATCACCCCCAGCAGGCGGCTGTTGAGGGAATATACTTCGGGGCCAACGTTCGTTCCGCCATCCCGACCGCCCATGCACGCGGTGCCGCCCTCGTGGCCTGCTCGCTTTGCGGGGTTGAGGTGGGGGAGTACACCCCTATGCAAATCAAACAGGCGGTGGTTGGCACTGGATCGGCAGATAAAGCACAGGTGACCTACATGGTTCGCACGCTATTGCACCTCGATCACGACCCCAAGCCCGATCACGCCGCCGATGCGCTCGCGTGCGCCGTGTGCCATGCGCACCTGCAGCGCACCCAAGTGCTGACCGGCGGTGTGTTCGCTCAACAGAAGGGAAACCCGTACGCATGATCTCCCAACTTCACGGCAGCGTGCTCGAGGCCACGCCGAGCATGGTTGTCATCGATGTCAACGGCGTGGGATTCGAACTCGGCATTTCCGGTACGACCGCCGCGGCTCTGCCTGGGGTGGGCGGGGACGTTCGTATGTACACGCGCATGGTCGTGCGCGAAGATTCCTGCACGCTCTTCGGTTTCGCCTCCAAGGACGAGCGGACGATGTTCGACAGGCTCGTCGCGGTGAGCGGCGTGGGTGCCAAGCTCGCGCTCGCCGTGCTCTCCAAATTCAGCGTTCCGCAGTTGTACACACTGGTCATGACCGAGGACGACAAGGGCATGGCGACGGTGCCCGGCGTGGGGAAAAAGACCGCGCAACGACTGATTCTCGAGCTCAAGGGCGTGTTCTCCAAAGACCGTAGCCTCGCCGGCTCAGAGGCGCCCGGATCCGTCCCGCTTCCACTCGAGCTCGTCTCCCCGGCGGCTACTTCGCCCGTGGACGACGCCACCTCTGCACTTCTATCCATGGGCTTTACGCCTTCGGAAGTCTCCTTGGCGTTAGGCGGGTATGATGGCAGGGATATGCGCGTCGAGGATCTGCTGGCCGCGGCGCTCAAACGCCTTGGAATGGATGCATGATGTGGGAAGTGGATGAATCGACCGATCTATGGGCCGACACGCCGGCGGCGCGGGGCTCCCATGGGGAGGGCGAGCGCTTCGTGACGGGTGAGCTCACCTCCGATGATCTCGATGTCGAGCGCAGCCTGCGTCCGCAGCGTCTCGATGACTATTGCGGGCAGGAGCACATCAAACAGAGCCTGAAGATCCTCATCGAGGCGGCTCAAACACGCGGTGAGAGTCTTGACCACGTGATATTCTCTGGACCCCCCGGCTTGGGAAAGACCACGTTGGCGGCGGTCGTCGCGAATGAGATGGGCGCGCAAATCAAAACGACTTCCGGTCCCGCCATCGCCCGTACGGGCGATCTTGCGGCGATCCTCACCAACCTGCAGCCGGGTGACGTGCTGTTCATCGACGAGATCCATCGCCTTAACCGTCAGGTCGAGGAGATCTTGTATCCGGCGATGGAAGACTTCTCCCTCGATATCGTGATTGGCAAAGGTCCGGCAGCTCGGTCCATTCGTCTGGACATCCCGCATTTCACCCTCGTGGGCGCCACTACGCGTTCGGGCATGCTCACGGGTCCCCTTCGCGACCGTTTTGGCATTTCGTTCAGGCTCGATTACTACGGCATCGAGGATCTTGCCGATATCGTGTGTCGCTCCGCGTCCATCTTGTCCGTGGATATCGACCGTGAGTCCGCAAAGGAGATCGCCTCACGCTCCCGCGGCACGCCGCGCTTGGCGAATCGCCTGCTCAAGCGCGTGCGCGATTACGCTCAGGTGCGGGGAGGCGGGAGCATCGACCTCGCTATTGCGCAAGAGGCCATGGCGTTTTTCGAGATTGACGAGCTCGGTCTCGACTGGATGGACATCCGCATTCTCGAGATGCTCTGCAAAACGTTTCGCGGTCGTGCCGTGGGCTTGTCCACTTTGGCGAGTGCCACGGGAGAGGACGCCAACACGCTTGAGGACGTCTATGAGCCTTATCTGCTGCAATGCGGTCTGATTGTCCGCACTCCGCAGGGACGCATGGCAACGCCCGTTGCCTTTGAGCATCTGGGCCTGGAGACGATTGCCTTGTGACGCTTCTGAGCTTCATGCCCGTGCTATGCTGAACAAGTTATTCCTCGTGCAGAAGGGACCTTGCCATGTTGACCGACATCGAGATTGCCCATTCCGTTGAACCGTGGCCCATCCAGCAGGTCGCCGAGGCCGCTGGGGTGGATCCTAAGCACCTCATCCCGTACGGCTTCGACAAGGCAAAGGTCGACTATTCGCTGCTGAACGAGCCTTCCGACCACGAGGCCAAGCTCGTGCTCGTGACCGCCATCAACCCCACGCCCGCGGGCGAGGGCAAGACCACCACGACCATCGGCCTGGCCGATGCCCTGCGCCGTCGCGGCGTCAAGAGCGCCGTGGCCCTGCGAGAGCCCTCGCTCGGCCCCGTGTTCGGCGTGAAGGGCGGTGCCGCCGGCGGCGGTTACGCGCAGGTCGTTCCCATGGAGGACATCAACCTGCACTTCACGGGCGACTTCCACGCCATCGGCGCGGCCAACAACCTGCTCGCCGCCATGCTCGACAACCACATCCAGCAGGGCAACGCCCTCGGCATCGACGTCAAGCGCATCACCTGGAAACGCGCGGTCGACATGAACGACCGCCAGCTCCGCCACGTGATCGACGGTCTGGGCGGCAAGGCCCAGGGCGTCCCGCGTGAGGATGGTTTCGATATCACCGTCGCGTCCGAGGTCATGGCGATTCTGTGCCTGTCCACCTCCATCTCCGACCTCAAGCAGCGCCTGGGCGAGATTGTGGTGGGCTACACCTATACCGGCGAGCCCGTGCGAGCCAGCCAGCTCAAGGCTCAGGGTGCCATGGCGGCCCTGCTCAAGGACGCGCTCAAACCCAACCTCGTGCAGACGCTCGAGCACACGCCCGCGTTCGTCCATGGTGGTCCGTTTGCCAACATCGCGCACGGTTGCAACTCCGTGATGGCCACCCGCATGGCCATGCGCTTCGGCGATATCGCCATTACCGAGGCGGGCTTTGGCGCCGATCTTGGCGCCGAGAAGTTCCTCGACATCAAGTGTCGCATGACGGGCATTCGTCCGAGTGCCGTTGTGGTGGTTGCCACTGCGCGTGCCCTCAAGTACAACGGCGGCGTTGCCAAGGCCGACCTCAACACCGAGAATCTCGATGCCCTGAGCGCCGGTATGCCCAACCTGCTGCGTCACGTCGACAACATCCAGAACGTCTATGGGCTGCCCTGCGTGGTCGCCATCAACCGCTTCCCGTCCGACACCGAGGCGGAGCTCGCGCTCATCGCGGAGGAGTGCGAGAAGCTCGGTGTGAACGTTCGCCTGTCCGAGGTGTGGGCCAAGGGCGGCGAGGGTGCCCTCGATCTCGCCGACGAGGTGCTGCGCCTGGTCGAGGAGCCGAGCGAGTTCCGCTTCGCCTACGAGGATGGCGCCGATGTCGCCGGTGCCCTCGAGGCGATCGCCACCAAGGTCTACCATGCCGACGGCGTTGACTTCACGCCCGCTGCCAAGCGCCAGCTCGCGGAACTGCGCGACAACGGCTTCGGCAACCTGCCGGTGTGCGTGGCCAAGACCCAGTATTCCTTCACCGATCAGGCGGCGATCCTCGGCGCGCCTGAGGGCTTCCGCATTACGGTGCGCGAGCTCAAGGTGAGCGCCGGTGCGCATTTCGTCGTGGCGCTTACGGGCAATGTCCTCACCATGCCCGGCCTGCCCAAGGTCCCTGCAGCCGAGAATATCGATGTTGACGACAACGGCGTGATTTCCGGCCTGTTCTAGTGGATGTATGAGGTGACGCGTGCCAAAGGGGGACGTATCCCTTTGGCACGCATGCCATTGGGGGACGTACCCTTTTGGCGCGCGCCCCTTGGCATGCGCGCGGTCCGATTATTCGATCTAAGAGAAAGCGACTTCATTGGCGACGATTATCGATGGTAAGAAACTTGCTGCCGACGTGCGCAACCGCGCGGCAGCCGAGGTTGAGGGCCTGACCAAGCAGGGGATTGCCTGCGGTCTTGCCGTGGTGCTCGTGGGAGACGACCAAGGCTCCGCCACGTACGTACGTGCCAAGCTTCGCGACTGCGAGCAGTGCGGCATCCCGTCGCGGGACTTCAAGCTTCCCGAGCAAACGACGCAAGAGGAGCTCATGGATCTCGTCGTGCGCCTCAACGCCGATCCGGATATCGCCGGCATCCTCGTGCAGATGCCGCTGCCGAGTCACTTGGACGCGGAGGCGGTCGTCGCCGCAATCGATCCAAAAAAGGACGTCGACGGCTTTCATCCGGAGAACCTCGGCAGGCTCGTGCGCGGTCTTACCGGCTTGCGTCCTTGTACGCCCGCGGGCATCATGGAGATGCTCGAGGCATATGGCATAGACCCGTCGGGCAAGAACGCCGTGATCGTGGGCCGCTCGTCTATCGTTGGCAAGCCCATGTCGCTCATGCTGCTCGCCAAGAACGCCACCATCTCCGTGGCCCACTCGCACACCGACCCCCGCGAGCTCGCACGGATTTGCCAGAGCGCCGACATCTTGGTCGCCGCGTGCGGCATTCCCAAGATGATCAAGGGGCCGTGGATCAAACCCGGCGCCGCCGTCATTGACGTGGGTATGGACCGCGATGATGCCGGCAGGCTCTGCGGTGACGTCGATTTCGACTCCGCCGAGCTCGTGGCAGGTGCCATCACCCCCGTTCCGGGGGGCGTGGGCCCTATGACGCGCGCCATGCTCATGAGCAATGTGGTGCTCGCCGCAAAACTACAACATGGTTTGGAGGACTAATGGCTTGTACAACTATTCTGGTCGGCAAAAACGCGAGCTACGACGGTTCGACCATCATCGCACGTAACGAGGACTCGCCGAACGGACAGTTCGAGCCCAAGAAGATGAAGGTCGTGCATCCCGAGGAGCAGCCCAAGACGTATACGAGTGTGCTTTCCCACCTCAGCTTCGAACTCCCGGATAATCCGATGCGCTACTCGAGCGTCCCGGATGCGCTTCCGGGACATGGCATCTGGGCAGCTGCGGGCTTCAACACCGCCAACGTGGGCATGAGCGCCACCGAGACGATCACGAGTAACGAGCGCGTGCTCGGTGCCGATCCACTTGTCGAGTACATCCCCGCTCAGGGCACCGAGGGCGAGGAAGGCTACGTTCCCGCCGTTCCCGGTGGCCTGGGTGAAGAGGATTTCGTCACCGTGGTCCTGCCGTACGTTCGCACCGCCCGTGAGGGCGTGCAGCGTCTGGGTTCCCTGCTCGAGCAGTATGGCACCTACGAGATGAACGGTATCGCGTTTTCTGACGAGGATGAGATCTGGTGGCTCGAGACCATTGGTGGTCACCACTGGATCGCCAAGCGTGTGCCCGATGACGCCTACGTCACCATGCCCAACCAGCTCGGTATCGACTATTTCGATCTTCTCGATGCTGAGGGCGAGCAAGTCGAGCACATGGCCAGCCCCGACCTTCGCCAGTGGATGTCCGAGAACCACCTGAACCTCACGAACGCGAATCGCCTTGAGCCCGAGGACATTTTCGACGAGGAGTATTTCGATGAGGATCTCGAAGACTTGGATGAGGACGAGGCGGACGCCTATGAGGAGTACGTCGCCGACCTCATGGACCTCATCGCCGACGTGCGCGAAGGTATGATCTCCGGCGAGATCTTCAATCCACGCGAGGCTTTTGGCTCCCATTCAGATTCCGACCATGTCTACAACACGCCGCGCGCCTGGTACATGCAACGCTGCCTCAATCCTCGCGACGGCTGGGATGGTCCGGATGCGCCGTTCAGCCCGGAGTCGGATGATATTCCGTGGAGCCGCGTGCCCGAGCGCAAAGTCACTATAGAGGACGTCAAGTACGTTCTTTCCGCCCACTTCCAGGGCACGCCGTACGACTGCTACGGTTCCAAGGGAACTCCTGCGAGCCGCAACGCCTATCGTCCAATCGGCATCAATCGCAATAGCCAGCTTGCTGTCTTGCAGATTCGTCCGTACGTGGCGGAGCCTCTGCGCTGCATCCAATGGATGGCCTTCGGTTCGAACGTGTTTAATGCCCTGGTCGCGCTGTACGCAAATGTGGATGAGTTCCCCGCGTATCTCTCCAACACCACGGAGCGTGTGACCACGGAGAATTTCTACTGGGCAAATCGCGTTATCGCCGCCTTGGCCGACGCACGCTTCCACGAGACGTCCGCCAAGGTCGAGTCGTACCAAGAGAAGGTCGGCGCACTTGGTCACAGGATGCTTCGCGAGACAGACCGAGCCGTGTCTGACCTCGCAAACGCCGATATCCCCGCCTCCCTTGCCCGTGCGAATGAGGACCTTTGTGAGACTCTCAAGGGCGAGACTGAGAAGCTCCTCGCGACCGTGCTCTATACCACGAGCTGTGCGATGAAGAACGGTTTCGCGATGTCCGACAACGAGCGTTAGCTTTTCGCACGCCAAAGGGTTTGTCCCCTTTGGCGTGTTTTGGGTACAAGGGATTCATCTGGATGCGTCCATGCGCACAAAAGAGGAGCAAGGAGGCTCTCATGGCTATCAAGTTCGAGGAGCTCATTAATGGAATGGTCAATGTCGGTTTTGGCGCCGCCGCCGTCACGGCCGAGAAGGGCAAGGAGATCTTCGAGGATCTGAACGCCCGTGGTGAAGAGGTGCTGCGCGACCTTAACTCGCGCGGTGAGCACGTTCGCCATGATAGAGAGACTCCCGATTTCGCGCGCTCCATGTCCGATATTTTCGAGCAGGCCGGCGGCACCTTCTCCGATGTCACCGAGCGTCTGAGCGAGCGGGGTGCAACGGCAGCGGAGCGCGTGCTTGACGAGCTGATTCTCGCTCGCGTGCGTCTGTTGACCAAGACCGAGCGCGTCGAGTTCATGGCGCATGTGCGTGACCTCATCGACTCGGTCGACGACGATACGGTGACCGTCGAGGTCGAGGACGCTGTCGTCGTCGACGCCGACGAAGCCGATCTAGGCGCGGACGAGGCTCGAGACGCGTAATAGGCGAGAAACCGATATGGCGAGCGAAGTGGAACAAGAACGGGATGCCCGCGGGCCCGCTGCGACCAAGGCGGCGGGTATGCCGCTGAGTCCCGACGACACGGTCAACCTGGAGGGCGTTGAGGAGGCACTGAGGACTTCTTGGCGCGCCCCCCGTGCGGTCGACCTGTTCCCCGAGGAGCCTGAGGCCATGGCCCCCTCGGAGGAATTCAAGCTTTCCTCCGAGGGGCGTCGCAAGCGCATTGGCGAGATTCTCGGCATAGTGCGGAAATACGAGGCATGGCACAATATCACGCCGCGCCGTTTGCGCTGCATGCTCGAGGACCTTGGTCCCATGTTCGTCAAGATGGGGCAGATTCTGGCGAATCGCTCGGAGATCCTACCGCAGGAATACTGCGACGAGCTTCGCCGCTTGCGCTCGAATGTCGAGCCGGTGCCGTTTGCCGTGGTGCATGATTGCCTCGTCGCCGAGTACGGTCGCCCCCTTAACGAGATCTTCTCCCATATCGACCGCAGGCCCCTGGGCAGTGCCTCGCTCGCACAGGTGCATCGTGCCACGCTCGTGACTGGCGAAGACGTTGCCATCAAGGTGCAGCGTCCCGGTGCCCAACAGGTGATGGCCCAAGATATCGACATCATGCGTTCGATTGTGCGCCATGCGTCGCGCTTTGTGAAAACCGACCAGTTCGTCGACCTCAAGGGCGTGGTCGAGGAGTTGTGGCAGTCGTTTCGCGAGGAGACGAATTTCCTCATGGAGGCCCGCAACCTCGATGACTTCCATCGCTTTCACGAGGGTTCGTCGTCCATATCCTGCCCGCGTTCCTACCTTTCGTACTGCACCGAGCACATCGTGGTCATGGATTATGTGGACGGCATCTCCATCGCCGATCCCGATCTCCTTGTCCGGGCGGGCTATAGCCTCGAAAAGGTCGGGGCGTCCATTGTGGACGATTACGCCACGCAGGTGCTCGAGGACGGTTTTTTCCATGCGGACCCCCATGCGGGGAACATCATCGTGAAAGACGGGGTCGTCTACTTCATCGACCTCGGCGTGGTCGGTCGCATGTCGAGCCATGACCGCGGAATCGTCAAGGATATGATCTACGCCGTTGCGTCGGGTGACGTCCCTAAGCTCAAGGATTCGCTCATGCGTTTCGCGGTGACGCGCGGGGACTCATCGGAGCTCGATCACTCGACCTTCTTGACGGACCTCGATTTCATCGTCGCCGATTTCGCCAGTCTGGATTTGAAGGACCTGGACATCGGCGAGTTCCTCACGTCGCTCATCAGCTTGGCGCGCAAGAACGACGTGGAATTGCCCAGCGTGGTGACGATGTTCGCACGTGGCATGGTGACGCTTGAGGGGTTGCTCACCGAGTACATGCCCGATGTGAACATGATCGAGATCATCACCGACCACATTCGACATGAAAAGAGCTCGTACCGTCGTGCGCAGGAGGCTGCCGAGGAGCTCGCGGGCGCCTCCTATCGGGCACTCAAGGGTCATCTCGAAATGGCGGAGCAGCTCGGCTTGGCGTCGCGTATGCTCACCCGCGGCCAGCTCAAGATGAACATGCAGGTCCTTGGCAGTGAGCAGGTGCTGCGCCGTGTGGGCGGCATCGTCGACCGCATGTCGATGGCAATTGTGATCGCCGGACTGTTCATTGGCTCGTCGGTGGTTTATTACGCCAAGATCGAGCCGGTCATTTTCGGCATTCCCGTCATCGGCTTTTTTGGGTATACGAGCGCGTTGGTTTTGGCCCTCGGTTTGGGCCGCGAGATTTGGCGCAACGGCCACGCCAAGAAGTGATGCGCGGGACTGCCGCCCGGGGTGGCGGGCATACAGTTCCCTGCTCGGACAGTCCTGCTCGCGCGAAGGCCCCACTGGGGCCTTCGGCTCATGCGGAACTCGCATGGGACTGTATGCCCGCCACCCCGGGCGGCAGCAACCGACTTGACGGAAGGGGCGTTTGGGCTGCTAAACGCCTTTTGTATCCCCTAAGGTTGCGTTGTTGGGGCCTACCTCGTCTTCTGCCCATGTGGACGGGCGCAGAGGACTTCGGCATCGACGGTGATGTTCGTCAGCTTGTCGAGCTCGAGTTCATCGGGGTCCATGCCGAAGGTTACGGGGCTCATGCGAACGAGGTCACGCGCGAGTTCGGGTGAAACGTAGCTCGTTTGCGTTACGCGTGCGCGGGTTGTCAGTTCCATATGGCGGGACAGGTGCTCGGCGACACCATGGTCCTGCATTGCGGAGTGAGCAAGTCTATCGCAGGCGAGATCGCGCAGCTCGTGCATATGGTCTGGTCCGGGTATGACTTTTACGAGCATTCCGTCGTGTTTGAGAATGCGCTGGAATTCGGTGTAATTTGCCGGCGTGAACACATTCAGGACAACATCGACGGAATGATTTCGGATCGGCATGTTCGCCAGGTCTGCCACAAGCCAGCGCTCGGCACCACCGCCACGAGCGGCGCAGCGGATGGCGTCCTTGACGATATCAATGCCGATGCATGTGCCGCAGAATCTCGATGAGATGGCTTTAAGATACGAGCCCTCCCCGCACCCCGCATCGATGATAATCGGGTCGTCAGGCAGGTCGAGATTCTCAAGCGTCTGAATAAGCGCTTCGTTCAGGATGCGATAGACCTCGGCCTCCATGACGCGTTGACGACTGGTGAAGAACGCCTCGTCGTACCCCTTGAGGGGTCCTTGCTGGGGGATAAGGTTGAGAAATCCCTTGGATGAGATCGCAAAGTCGTGGCCACGCGCACAGCGCAGCGAACACGTTATTGCGTGCAGGCGCTCATGGCAGAGGGGGCATTGCAGGAGCGATGCGATATCGAGGTGCTTTTGGATGCCGGGGCGTGCCATGGGCTATAGCAGTTTCTCGAACGCGATGCGCAGCGGGTCGGCTTCGCCCTCATAGGGGAGTGTGATGACGCCGCAGCGCGTATATCCGCATTTGGTTGCAAGCCCCTGCAACGGGAGGTTCCTCTCGTGCGTGTCGATGCGCAGGCTTTTCATGCCGTGCTCGCGCGCGATGCATTCACCCTCGGCAAACATGGAGGTCATGACGCCGCAGTGCGCTGCCTGCGCGCGTACCGCACAGCGGTGGATGACGCCGTAGGTGGGGGAGTTGGAGGAGGATTCGGTCAGCCATGCGCCATCGATGGCGTCGTAGGTCTTCTCGCCGTCAAACGAGAGTGCCATGACGCCCAACACTGTGCCGCCCTCATCGACAGCGACATATGAGGCACCGTGAGCCATATCGTCTTCGATATCGATGCGATCCGGATACTCGCCCTGCCATTGTGGGATATCGAGCGCGGCCAGGGCAGCCTTGCCGTCCTCGAGGGCGCGCTCGGCCGCCTCGACGTCTTGCGGGAGCGTTTGGCGTATGGTGAATGCCATGGGGGTCCTTTCGAGTGTGGACACGGGCGCGGCGCGCACCTCGACGGTTTAATACTGGCTCGGGTGCTTCTCGAAGAAGTCGAAGCGCGGCGGCAGCACCTTGATGGCGTGCGTACCCGCCTGTTCGCCCAGCTCGGCTACGAGCTCGTCGCAGGTCTCGAAGATGTGCTCCCAGCTAAAGAAGACCTCTGGTGCGATGGCAAAGTGCTCGCAGATCTTCTCGCAGCCCGAGGGCACGATGCCGTGCATGAGGACGGTGGCGGCGCGCAGCTCGTGGAAGGCGTCAACGAGTGCTTGCGTCATGAGTTTATCGTCCTCGGCGTTCTTCGCCGCCTTGCTCGCGTCGCTCCAGCGCTTGTTCGCGGCGCGGAGGAACTCGTCGCACACGCGGAGGGCGTGGTGCAGCTCGAAGGTGTGCATGGCCTGCTCGAAGGCGAGGATGGCCTGCTCGGTTTCGGCGGAGACCTTCGCGCTGGGCGCTCCGGCGGGGATGCAGCCGGTGCGGTAGGGGGATTCGTCGCCCTCCTTGACGGCGACGCCGTAGAAGGCGGACCGTGCCAATCGGTTGAAGACGCCCGTGAGCATCGCGCCTTCCTTGAGGACGGGGTCGATCACGCGCTTATCGTTGCAGGCGAGGATCTCGGTGCCGTCTTTATCCTTGCCGCTCACGCGCGTGTCGAAGGCCTTGGGGCTAAAGCTGACGGGCTTTTCTCCTAGGCCAAGTGACAGCCAGTGGGCGCGGAGCTGCTCGGGCGTGTAGTGCTCGAGCATCTCGTGGGCCAGCGGGGGCGGGGTCTGGGAGCTCGAGCTCGCCTTCTTGCCCATGTAGAGGATGTGGTAGTTGGCCGCGACGCAGGACTGCTGCATGTTCCAGTCGAGCGCCTCCCACATGCCGGATTGTGCGATGCAGTAGAAGTAGATGTTGTCCTGGCCGATGAACTGGTACGCGCGCGCGTCCTCGCTCGCCCACCAATCGCGCCAGTCGAGGCTGGCATGCGTGTACTCGGGCTCCGCCATGATCATCGCGGGGGCATCACCAACGAGCTCGGCATCGGAGACGGCGCATTCGGCGAGGCCGGAGGGGTCCGCGCCCGCGGCCTCGAGTTTGGCGGCGTCGCGCGCGAGCACCGCGCGGGTGAAGCTGATGGGCGCCCATAGGCTCTCTGGCCAGACCCAGCAGGTGAGGTCGGTGCAGCCGCAATCGTTGGGGACGGGCACGCCCCACTCGACGTTTCCCGTGATGCGGAAGGGGACGAGCGCCTTGCCGGAGCGGAAGCGCACGCCGCCGGCGTTGAGCATCTCATGGGCCTCATCTCGCTCGCGCCAGCTGGGAAACGCGACGGTGAAGGAGCTCTTGTTGCCCTCGGGCTCGATGACGGTGTGGGCGGGCAGCCCTCCCTCGATGGCGTCGAATGCCTCGCGGAACTTGTTCTGGATGTAGAGCTGAGCCGGATTGAGCCACTCCTCCATGGTCTTGGAGACCACCGAGCGCACCGTGGGGTCGTGCTCGAGCTGTTTGGTGTACGTCTTCAGGTACTCAAGGTGCTCGGGAAGATCGAAATAGAGGTTGTCGACGGGGACGAGTTCAGGCGTCTCGCCGGTGAGCGCGCTCTTGGGGGCGATGAGCTCCTCGGGCTCGAACTGGTGGCCGAGGTCGCACTCGTCCGCATAGGCCTTTTCGGACTTGCATCCCTGGATGGGGCAGCGGCCGAGCACTTGGCGGCCGTTGAGGAACTGGCCCGCCTTCCTGTCGTAGAACTGCTTGGTCGAGCGCTTCTCCAGCGCGCCTTTCTCATGTAGGCGACGGATGATCTCGCTGGTCACGCGCTCGTGGATGTGCACGGCGGGCTCCAGCGCGCTGCCGGCGTACAGGTCGCAAGACACGCCAAAGCTGGCAAGGTCGGCTTCCTGGCTGTCATGGTTCTCGCGCACGTAGTCTGAGATGTGCTTCTTGTAGTCGTCGGCCTCTTGGCGTTTGCGGAAGCCCTCCATGATGGGGGAGCCGTAGCAGTCGGTGCCCGAGACGAAGATCACGTTCTCGCGACCCAGGCGGTCGCGAAGGAACCGGGCGTAGAAGTCGGCGGGCACGAACACGCCGCCCACGTGGCCGAAGTGCAGACCCTTGTTGCCGTAGGGCATGCCGGCAGTGACGACGGCGCGCTTGGGCCAGGCGGGACGATCGGCGCGGGTGAGCTGTGTAGTCATGGCTATCCTTCTTTCGGCTGTGTTCTCAGTCGTTGGCGTGCGTCTGCGTTCGGGCGAGGCGAGGACGTAGACGTGGAGTCAAGTAGTCGCCACCCGGTGTAACCTCACATTATCGCACAGGTGTCCGCACGAGGCGTTACACTTAGGAACATGAGAAGAATTGGAGACATACACGTATTTGAGGACGATGCGTTTCTTCGCTTCATGCGCAGGGCGTCGGGCTTTACGGTGCTGGCGGGTATCGCCGCTGCTGTGGTCTGGGGCCTCGGCATGAGCGCCCTGCACCGCGTCCTGGGTGCTCCCGTGGTGCCTTTCGAGCTCGGTGCCATGTTCGGTGCCTGGGGCAATGGCGTCTTGGGGGTGGAAGGCGGGCAGAAGTTCCAGTTGTGGTGGTGGATCCTGCTCGTATTGGTTCCCCTTGCCTCCCTTGGTCTGCACGAGCTTGTGCACGCGTTCTTTTTCAGCCAATTTGCTCCACCCGGTTCTCGGGTGACCTTTGGGTCCAACTGGGAGATGGGCATGATTTACGCGAGTGCCGAAGGGATTATGTATACGCGAGACCAATACCTGGTGATCGCGCTTGCCCCGAGCATCGTCGTTTCTCTGCTGCTTATGGTCTTGGGCATGGGGCTCAGATGGCCCTTGTGGACCGTCATTGTGGTGACGGTACATTTGACAGGCTGCTCAGGCGACTGGGGCTATGTGCGTGCAATCAGGAACGATCCCGCCATCGCGTATTGCGAGGATACCTCGTACGGCGTCGCGTTCTATGGGATCGATCACGTTATTTCGCGCCCTACCTTGCACACGCGCGCGGAGGGCAGCGCCGGAGCAAGAGGAGTGGCCAGGGCAGACGAAGCTGCCGGGGTGGCCGGAGCTGCCGGAGCGGATGGGGTAGAGGCTGGCCGTTGTCCCGCTTCGCTTTCGGGAGATGACAGGGGCTTTACCGTTGTCGAGGGAGGACGCCGTTCATGACCGCCCTGCTATTGCATGCCTGCTGCGCCCCGTGCTCACTCGAGCCGGTTCGTTTGCTTGTGGAAGAGGGCTTTGAGCCCACCATCTGCTGGACGAACCCGAACATCCAGCCGCTGACCGAGCATGAGAAGCGGCTTGAGGAGCTGCGCCGCTGGGCTGCTGAGAACGGGTTGCCGCTTATCGAGGCCGGTGACGACCGCGCTCGCTGGGATGCATCGGTCGCGCGCCTGGGCGCCGATCGCGAGCGGCGCTGTCGCGCGTGCTACGCCCTGCGTCTCGCGGAGGCATGTCGGGTGGCCGAGCGCGAGGGCTTCTCGCATATCGCCACCACGCTCGCGGTGTCGCCGTACCAGCTATTCGACACCTGTAATGACGTGTTGGAGAAACTGTCGGCGGCACACGGCCTCACCCCGGTGATCCGCGATTTCCGCCCCTGGTACCCCCAGGCCACGCGGCGCTCCCGCGAATTGGGTATGTACAGGCAGAACTATTGCGGTTGCCGCTTCTCGGCCGCCGAGGCCGCCCTTGACCGCGCCCGCCTGCGCGATGAGCGAAAAGCGCAGAAGGCGCGCCGCGCCGCATCCCGGGGATAGGGCCCGCTGAGCTGCGCTATCATGGACGGCTGTTCGACAACTCGACTGCTCGGCCTTGGCCACGCGGCGCTCATATGAAAGGCGACTCCATGCGCACCGATGATTTCGATTACAACCTCCCCGACGAGCTGATCGCCCAGGCCCCCGCCGAGCCGCGCGACTCCTGTCGTCTGCTGGTGCTCAACCGCGAGCTCGAGGGCGGTGCGCCTCGCGCGGGCGATGCCGTGGCGCTCGAGCACGGCGGCTCCGTGGAGCATCGGCACTTCTACGACATCCTCGATTACCTGGAGCCCGGGGACCTGCTGGTGGCCAACCAGACGCGCGTCATGCCGGCGCGCCTGATCGGCAAGAAGCCCACGGGTGGTGTGGCCGAGACGCTGCTGCTTCGTCGCCGCGAGGACATCGATCCGCTCGGTCATGTGTGGGAGTGCCTGGTGAACCCCGGCAAGCGCCTCAAGCCGGGCAACGTGGTGGAGTACCGCGCCGGTGGCCTGCTCGCCCCCGAGGGCTCACCCGTGGTGCTCAAAGCCGAGATCATCGATTTCGTGGACGACTCCAAGGGCGGGCGCCTGGTGCGTTTCGAGCCCGTGGGCGTGAACGAGCAGGGGGTTGAGCGCACGCTGGATGAGGCGATTCACGCCGCGGGCCACGTGCCGCTGCCGCCCTACATCACCAGCTATGAGGGAGATCCCGAGAAGTACCAGACCGTGTACGCCATGAGCGAGGAGCATTCCGCCGCCGCGCCCACCGCGGGCCTGCATTTCACCCCGGAGCTCATCCAGCGCATCAAGGATAAGGGCTGCGGTTGGGCGGCCGTCGAGCTCGAGGTGGGCATCGACACGTTCCGCCTGGTGGAGGAGGACGATCCCACCGAGCACGTCATGCACACCGAGCGCTACCACGTGCCCGCCGAGGTCGTGGAGGCCGTGCACGCCACCAAGGCCGCCGGTCACCGTGTGATCGCCGTGGGTACCACCGCGGTGCGCTCGCTCGAGAGCGCGTGGGACGCCGCCGCGCCCTCGAGCGCCCCCGCCGTCACGGCACGCGGCTTCGAGGGCCGCGCGGACGGCGCCGACGTGTGCGGCGAGGGCGACATCACGGTGCGCGAGGACGCCACCACCAATCTGTACCTCATGCCGGGCTCGACGTTCCACGTTGTGGATGCGCTTATCACGAACTTCCACGTGCCGCGTTCCACGCTCATGATGCTCGTCTCGGCCCTCGCCACGCGCGATCAGGTCATAGATGCCTACGAGGAGGCCGTGCGGGAGGAGTACCGCTTCTTCAGCTTCGGCGATGCGATGCTCATCGAGTAATCTGCTTGAGGCACAGTTCTGTATGCCGTCTACGGATAAAAAGCTACCGTTTGCGGTTGAGTGGCCTCATTCATGAAAGACCAATGGTCGTCGGGGCATAAGCAGGTTGTACTAAAAGAGTCGCAACGTTACCGCGACCGAGACGGGAGGTGTGTCCGATGGGTTTTGAAGATATAGCAGCTTTCGGGCCCGCCGCTTGCGACACCGAGATCGGTTAGATGTGAAAAGCGAGCGTTCGCGCCGTTCTTTAGTTCCACCGGTTGGTTGGCAAGACAATCGATGAGGGAACGCGTCGGCGGGCTCGATGAATCGGATAGCCCCGTCCCAACGGTAAGAGATAGCGGGTGAGTCCACCGTAGGATTTGTAAAGGCGGCGGCATCGCGAGGAGCGGTGTCGTCGCCTTTTGTTGTGCCAGAAGACGATGCATGCGATAGGCCGGCATCGAATTTGGGTAGGTACGGGTAGAGATTAATCCGAGCGCTCTTGTGTCATTTTCCGAGCGCTCCCTTTGATTGGAGCCCCATGAACGAGCCCCTCATGACGAACCTGCGAAATTCCGACCCCACCATCGCCCAGGCCCTGGCGGGAGAGCTCACGCGTCAGCGCGGCACCATCGAGCTGATCGCGTCCGAGAACTTCACGAGCCCCGCCGTGCTCGAGGCCGTGGGCAGCGTGCTCACCAACAAATATGCCGAGGGCTATCCGGCGCATCGCTACTACGGCGGGTGCGAGCAGGTCGATGTGGTCGAGGACCTGGCCCGTGAACGCGCCTGCGCCCTGTTCGGCTGCAAATTTGCCAACGTGCAGCCCCATTGCGGCGCCAACGCGAATCTCGCCGCATACGCCGCCCTCGTCGAGCCGGGCGACACGATCTTGGGCATGAGCCTCGACCAGGGCGGGCATCTTACGCACGGCAGCCCGGTCAACTTCTCGGGCAAGCTGTACAACTTCGTGCCGTACGGCCTGGACCTTAAGACGGAGACCATCGATTACGAGGAGCTGGAGCGCTTGGCCGAGCGCGAGCGCCCCGCGCTCATCGTCGCGGGCGCCTCGGCGTATCCGCGCGTGATCGATTTCGAGCGCATGGCCGCGATCGCCCATGGCGTGGGCGCGCGCCTCATGGTGGACATGGCCCATATCGCCGGCCTGGTGGCGACCGGCGCCCATCCCTCGCCGTTCCCGCATGCGGACGTCGTGACCTCCACGAGTCATAAGACCCTGCGCGGTCCGCGCGGCGGGTTCATCCTCACCAACGACGAGAAGCTCGCCCGCGCCATCGACAAGGCGGTGTTCCCCGGCACGCAGGGAGGCCCACTCATGCATGTCATCGCGGGAAAGGCCGTGGCGTTTGGCGAGGCGCTGCGCCCCGAGTTCTCAGCCTACATCGATCATGTGGTGGAGAATGCCGCCGCGCTGGGCGAGGGCATGGTCGAGGGCGGCCTGCGCCTCGTGTCCGGAGGAACCGACAACCATCTGTGCCTGGTTGACCTCACGCCTGCGGGCATCTCGGGCAAGGAGGCCGAGACGCTGCTCGATGCGGTCGGCCTCACGGTGAACAAGAACTCGATCCCGGGGGAGACGCGCTCGCCGTTCGTGACGAGCGGAATTCGCGTGGGCTCCGCCGCCGCAACCACCCGCGGCTTCACGGCCGAGGAGTTTCGCGAGATCGGCGGCCTGGTCGCGCGCGTGGTGTTCTCCCCGCAGGATGCGCGCGAGCGCATGTGCGTGCGTAAGCGCGTTGAGACCCTGCTGGAGGTGCACCCGCTGTATCCGGGAATGGCGTAGCGCGAGTATGACGATTCTCGTCTGTCAAGGAAAAATCTGTTGACGTTGTCATTTTGCCGGCTGTATGGTTGATTGCATGTTCAATCACTGCCGACATATCTTCTGGCTCGTCGTTCGCCGCGACCTCCACGCGTTCAGTGGGGAGCGGACGTTGGCGGGTGCCAGCCGCACTATGAGGTCGTGCTCGCTGATCTGATGGGCGCGCCGGTGATTCCGGCTGGCGGGGGCACAGCGCCCCGTCGCAGGGAGGGCGCATCGCCCTCCCGATCTCTATAGCTTCACTGCAATCGAATACCGGCATCGACCCCGTTTCCAGCATGTATGGCACGGGTGCGATGCCATGTGTCCCGCATGCACATGCGGGGGAGAGGAGTGCGCGCATATGTCACATGCCGCATCCAAGCCGCGCGTCGATAAAGACGCGGTTGTCATCGTCGGGGTCATCACGCTCGGCGCGTTCGTCTCGCTGTTCAACCAGACCGTCATGGCGCCCGCGCTGCCGGCGCTCATGCGCGAGTTCGGGGTGACCGCCGGTGCCGCCCAGTGGGTCACGACCATCTACATGCTCGTCTCGGGCATCATGGTGCCGATCTCGGGCTACTTCATGGACAAGTACCCCACCCGCAAGCTCTTCTTCCTCTCGATGGGGCTGTTCGTGGCGGGTACGGTGATGTGCGCCCTGTGCCCCAGCTACCTGCTGCTCATCGCCGGCCGCGTCCTGCAGGCCGCCGGCGCCGGCATCCTCATGCCGCTCGTGGGCACCGTGCCCCTGCTCGTGTTCCCCGTCGAGCTGCGCGGCACCGCCATGGGTGTCGCCGGCATCGTGATGGCGGCCGGCCCGGCCGTGGGCCCGGTGCTGGGAGGCCTGGTCATCGACGCCTGGGGCTGGAGGCCCATGTTCCTCATCATCGCCGCCCTCGCCGGCGCGATCCTGCTGCTCGGCATCCCGCTCATGAGGAACGTCGGCGCCCTCAAGAACCCGCGCCTCGACATCGCCTCCGTCGTGATGTCCACGATCGCCTTCGGCGGCCTGCTCCTCGGCTTCTCCAGCGCCTCCGATGCCGGCTGGATGAGCCCCATGGTGATCGTTCCCGCCGTCATCGGCCTGATCGCCCTCGTCCTGTTCATTCGCAGGCAGCTGTCCCTCGAGGTGCCCATGCTCGAGTTGCGCTGCCTCAAGACGCGCAACTTCCTCGTCGCCGCGCTCATGGTCACGCTCATCAATGCCGCGGTCGCCGGCACCAACGTGATCTTGCCGCTGCTTGTCCAAAACGGCATGGGCGCCTCCGCGACCACGACGGGCATGGTCATGCTTCCCGCCTCGATCGCGGGCATCATCCTGTCGCCCATCTCGGGCATGCTGTTCGACCGCATGGGGCCGCGCCTGGTCACGGTGGGCGGTATGGCGGTCATCGTCGGCTCTCTGCTCGGGTTCGGCGTGATGGGCACCGGCCTGACGGTCGTCATGGCCGCCACCTTGTGCGCCCTGCAGGCGTGTGGCCAGGGCCTCGCCAACATGCCGGTGAACACCTGGGGCGTCAACGCGCTGCCCGATGAGCTCATCGCGCACGGCAACGCCATCGCCAACACGGGGCGCCAGGTCTTCGGCGCGATCTCGACCGCGCTGCTGGTCACCGTGATGTCGTCCGTTCAGGCCAATGCCCTGGCCGGTGGCGCGAGCACAGCGGCGGCGACGGTCGCCGGCGCGGGCGCGGCGTACTTCGGCTGCGCGGCGATCGCCCTCGTGGGCCTGGTCATAGCCGTGCTCTTCGTGCGCGAGAATAAGCGCGGGACCGCTGCCCCGGCGCGCGTGAACAAGGTCAAGTAGGGCTGAATCGGCCAGGCTTGTCGCAAAGAATAAGGGCCCGTTCCTGCGAACGGGCCCTTTCTCATGCCGATCGGCGCTTTGGTTTGCGCGCTTCGATGGTGGGTCGGCGGCCATCGGGGACCGCGCTAATCCCGTTTGACGCTCATCGCGCGCATGGCGTTGAGGATGGCGATCACCGCGACGCCCACGTCGCCGAAGACCGCGAGCCACATGTTCGCGATGCCGACGGCAGCCAACGCGAGGATGAGCACCTTGACGCCGATGGCGAACACGATGTTCTGATGCACGATGCGCATGGTCTTGCGCGCCACGCGGATGGCGCGGGCGATGTTGCTCGGCTTGTCGTCCATGAGGACGATGTCCGCGGCCTCGATGGCGGCGTCCGAGCCCATGGCGCCCATGGCGATGCCCACGTCGGCACGGGTGAGCACCGGGGCGTCGTTGATGCCGTCGCCCACGAAGGCGAGGTTGCCGCGAGCGGTTTCGAGGATACGCTCGACCTGCTCGACCTTGTCGCCGGGGAGCAGCTGGGCGTGATACTCGTCAAGGCCGAGCTGCTTCGCCACGGCGTGCGCCACCTCGTCGCGGTCGCCGGTGAGCATGATGCAGCGCTCGACGCCCGCAGCGTGCAGGTCGGAGATGGCCTGCTCGGCGTCATCCTTCACGACGTCGGCGATGACGATGTGCCCGGCGTACGAGCCGTCGATGGCGACATGCAGGATGGTGCCGGTGATCTTGCAGTCGTTCCAGCTCACATCATGGGCGGCCATGAGCTTGTCGTTGCCCACGAGCACCTCGCGACCATCGATGGTGGCCGCGACGCCGTGGCCCGATTCCTCGGCCGCCTGCTCGACGCGCCCCTGTTCGATGACGCCGTCATAGGCTTCCTTGATGGAAACGGCGATGGGGTGGTCGGAGAACGCCTCTGCGTGCGCCGCCATGGACAGCATGTAGTCGGGGTCGACCCCGCCCTCGGCGTGGATCGCGACCACGTTGAAGGTGCCGTTGGTGAGGGTGCCGGTCTTGTCGAACACGACGGTGTCGACCTCGGACAGCGCCTCGAGGTAGTTGGAGCCCTTGACGAGGATGCCGAGTTTGGATGCCCCGCCGATGCCGCCGAAGAACGACAGCGGCACCGAGATCACGAGTGCGCACGGGCAGCTCACCACGAGGAAGGTGAGACCGCGCAGGATCCAATCGGGCCATGCGCCCATGCCCAGCAGCGGCGGGATCACGGCGATGCCGAGCGCCGCGAAGGTGACGATGGGCGTGTAGACGCGTGCGAAGCGCGTGATGAAGTTCTCGGTGTGCGCCTTCTTCTCGCTCGCGTTCTCCACGAGCTCGAGGATGCGGCTCACGGTCGAAGCGCCGAAGAGCTTGGTGGTGCGGACGCGCAGGACACCCGTCATGTTGATGCAGCCGGAGATGACCTCATCCCCCTCATCTGCCCGGCGCGGCACCGATTCGCCGGTGAGGGCGGCGGTGTCGAGTTGCGAGGCGCCGTCGACGACGATGCCGTCGATGGGCACGCGCTCGCCGGGCTTGATGACGATGATGTCGCCAATCTGAACCTCGTCGGGATCGACCTGCACGAGGGCGCCGTCGCGCTCGATGTTGGCGTAGTCGGGGGCGATGTCCATCATGGCGGCGATGGACTTGCGGCTCTTGCCCACGGCATAACTCTGGAACAGCTCGCCGACCTGGTAGAAGAGCATGACGGCCGCACCCTCCGCCATATGCGGCTCGGTGTCGGGGAAGAAGATCATGGCGAACGCGCCGATGGTCGCGACGGCCATGAGGAAGCTCTCGTCGAAGGCCTCGCCGCGGCGGATGTTGCGCCACGCCTTGAGAAGTACGTCGTACCCGGCGATGAGGTAGGGGATGAGGTAGAGCGCGAAGCTCGCATACAGCGCGCCGGGCTCCCCGAAGATGCCCGCTAGCACGCCGAACTCGTCGAGCGCCATGACGGTGAAGAAGATGGCGAGCGCGAGGAGGATGCGCTTGAGCCACTTCTTTTGCTTCTTGTTCATGAATGGTCCAATCGATAGGGAGCGCCGGTCGTCGGCGGTCCACGGGTAGCTATGCGGGCTTGGCGGGGCGGTCGGCGACCGCGCGGTTCGCACGGTGCCGGCGGTGGGCGTCGCGCAGCGTGCGCGTCTTAGCGCAGGATCTCGCAGTCGGGCTCGACCTCCGCGGTGAGCTTGACCACGGACTCGAGGACGGCGTCGAAGTCCTCGTCGGCGGCCTCGAGCGTGAGCTTCTGGGTGAGGAAGTTGATCTTGGCGTCCTGCACGCCGTCGAGCTTCTTGATGGCCTCCTCGAGCTTGCCGGCGCACACGGCGCAGTCGATCTCGTCGAGCTTGAATACCTTACGCATGATGGGTTCCTTTCCGTTGGTTTGGAAAACTATCGAGAGCGCCCGGATGGGCGTTTACTCGCGGCTCCTCAATTGAGGGACTGCCCCCCCAATTGAGATGAGGGGCTACTCGCAGATGTGGGTGAGGCCCTGATCGAGGATGGTCAGGACGTGGTCGTCGGCGAGCGAGTAGTGGATGTTGCGGCCGTCGCGACGGAATTTGACCAGATGCGCCTGCTTGAGGATGCGCAGCTGATGTGAGACGGCCGATTGCGAGGCGCCGAGGCTCTCGGCGATCTCGTTGACGCTCTTCTCATCGTTCATGAGGGCGTAGAGGATCTTGATGCGCGTGGTGTCGCTGAAGACCTTGAAGAGGTCGGCGAGGTCGTAGAGCAGCTCTTCCTCGGGAAGGGACTCCGCGGCGTCGTCCAGAGCGCGCTCCGGGGTGCCGGCGTTCGGGCCGTGCTGGTTCTCGTGTGTATCCATGGCTCCTCCTTTCATATGAACACATGCTCATACATCAACTACAAATGATTATATGAACGTATGCTCATATGTCAAGGAAAAGTCTTGGAGCGGATGGCAGGTTTGCCGTTTGCCGGCAATTCGCTTCCCTTCGCCCTGTCACTTGCAAATAATTAATGACAAACATTAATAGTGGGGAATAACGTGGGCAGAACGCAAGGGTGTTCGAGATGTTTGGGAGATGGTGACGATGAAGGTTCCCGTCATGTTCGCGCAAGAAGTGCCGATCCATCGCGATGAGGCAGTTGGCGCGCTATCGACGTTCGCCCATCGGGCCGCATATGTGTGCGCGGGAGCGGCGGCGCTGTGCCTGGTGGCCGCCGTGCTCCTTGCCGTCTCCGCGCTGAACCGCTTTCCCGCCGCTGTGCCCGAGGTGTTGAGCTGGGTGTCCGTCGGGGAGGGGGCATCGTTCAACGGAGAGGTCGACCATCCCGTGTACGGGTATCTCGCCAAGGACCCGTATCGGGATGTCGCGGACGACGGCTCTGTGTCGACGGAATCGGATGACCGCTATCTTCTTTTTGACTGGGATAAATCGGTGCCCGCCGCCCAAGAGGCGGCTGACGTCCTTACGACGCTGATGGGGGCGTTCCTGCTGCTTCAGGGTGTGCGCTTCTTCCGTGATATCGAGCGCGAGGGAACCCCGTTCACCGCCGCGGCGGCGTGCCGCCTGAAGTCCGCAGGCCTTATCGCCGTTTTCGCCGTCGTGCTCTCCAATGGTGTGGGGTGGCTCATCTCGTCTTTGGCGCAGACGTTTTACCTGACCCCCGTAGGGATGTGGAAGATGGGTGTATGGGAGATCGGCGCGGAGGCGGGATGGATGCTCGCACTGGGCATGCTGCTCATCGCCGTGGGCATCGCTTTCGATTACGGTGCCGTCTTGCAGCGTCAAGACGACGAGCTCCTGTAAACGGATGGTGTGCGCATGATCGTGCTGCGATTGGACCGCATGCTCGCGGAACGCAAGGTGAGTGGAAAGGAGCTTGCCGAGCGCATCGGGTTGTCACCGGTTAACTTGTCGCGAATCAAGACGGGCAAGGTCAGCGCGGTGCGCTTCTCGACGCTCGAAGCCATGTGCCGCGCCCTTGATTGCCAGCCCGGCGATCTGCTGGAGTACATCCCCGATGACGAGGTTGAGGACCATTTGGGGCTACGCGGGCATGATTGACGGGCGCGGCGGCGCTTCTTCTAGAACGCGATGCCCAGAACGGACGTGGTGAACAGCGCGGCCGCGATGGCGCCGGCGAACGGCGCGATGCCGGGCACCACCAGGCCGTAGAGCCAGTTGTTATCGACCTTGCCGCGAATGGGGAGCAACTGGTAGGCGATGCGGGGGCCGAGGTCGCGCGCCTGGTTCATGGCGAAGCCCGTCACGCCTCCGAGCCCCATGCCCACGGCCCAAACAAGCAGGCCCACGCCGATGCCCAGGCCGAGCAGGTCGTCGCCCGCATGGGCCGCGATGCACAGGATGCCGGTGAGGAACACGAAGGTGTCGAACGCCTCGATGCAGAAATTACGCACCAGGTTGTAGGACTCGGGCGTGGGGTTGGTCGAGAAGATGTTGCGGATGGCGACGCCATCGACCTCGCCTTCGGAGGCGCGGAAGTCATCTGCGTAGATAAGCCATGCGATGCATGCGCCTGCAACGCCGCCCAGCATCTCGGCGATGGCGAAAGGCACCACGCTGTTCCAGGGGATGAGGCCAACGATCGCCTGGCAAAGGGCCATGGCGGGGTTCATGCACACGCCGCCAAAGATGAACAGGCACACGCTGATGCCAAACGACCAAGTGGTGATCGCGAACATGTGGCCGGAGTCGCGGTACTTACTGCCCTTGAGCGTGATGTCGCAATGGACGCCGACGCCGAAGACGATCATGAGGGCGGTTGAGGCGAACTCGGCGAGGATGGGGGTGATCATGTGGTTCCTTTCGATGGTCGTTTCGTCTGAGGCGATCGTTGCCGCCGTGTGTCGTGCTGGTCTGTCGGCGGCGGCGATCTTATTTGGCGGGCCGAGACGTCAGCGCTGAACGACGACGCCGAGCCCATCGGGGATGACGGCGAAGCGTGCGTTCGGCCCCTTGAGCTCGCGGGCCAGCTGCACGGCCTCGTCGACGGTGCTTGCGGGCGTCATGTGCATGGCTCGAATCATGTTGTGGTCGCATAGGTCGCTCACGAGGATGACCGGATGATGGGCGAGGATGCGCGCGAAGATTTGGGCGGTCCACTGGTCGGGCAGCGTCTGGTCCTTGGGACGGTCGATGCAGGAGCGTTCGAACGCAGCGGGGTCGTTTTCCGCGATGTTCTTGAAGAAGCCCTCTCCGCCGTGGCCGTCGGCGCATCCCGCGACCGCGATGATGACGCCGCCTTCGTCGAGTGTCGCCTCGGCGGCGGTCATACCCTTGACGGCCTGGTAGATGTTCTGGTCGAGCGGGTAGCCGCCGTTGGTGGTGATGGCAACGTCGCAGTCCACGGCGCGCACGCCGGCGAGCCCGCGTACAAAGTCGCAGCCCGCCTCGTGCGCCGCATGGATGTCACCCGCGAACGCCCCGATGACACGGTGCTCTCCGTCCAGAACGACGTTCAGGATGAAAGCGAGGCCCGCCATTTCGGCGGCGGCCATCATGTCGTCGTGCACGCGGTTGCCCTCGATGATGCCCGCTCGCGACCGCGGGTCGTGCACGAACTGCCCGTTGTGGTTGTACATGATGGTCTTGTAGGACGCCACGCCCGGCAGCACCGACTTGCGAGACCCTGAGAAGCCGGCGAAGAAATGTGGCTCGATGAAGCCCTCGGCGAGTAGCAGGTCGGCTTCGGCTGCGATACGGTTGATGATGCACTCGCCGCCGGAGGGCAGGGTCCCGATTGCGACCATCGCCTCGTCGTCGGTGGCGACGTGCATCACGATCTCCTCTTCGGCGACGATGCGTTCGCCATACTTGTCCACGAGCTCCTCATGTGTGGATGCCCGGTGCATGCCGGTCGCCACGAGGATGCGCACGTGCGCCTCGGGTGCCGCCGCGTGGATGCGACGCAGCAGGATGGGCATCGTCACGCGTGAGGGAACCGGGCGCGTGTGATCGGAGCTGATGATCACGATGTCACGTTTGCCCTGGCAGAGCTGCTCGAGTGTGGGCGAGTCGTAAGGGGTGTCGAGCGCCCGCTCGACGAGCTCCTCCTGCCCAGCGTCGGGCGTGAAGTCTCCCTGTTTGCCCGCGAGCACGCCGACGACGCTTTCATCCGGCAGGCTCAGATGCATCCGTCCTCGGTCATATGGCAAATCTATATCAAACATGTGTGCCCCTCTCTTGGTTGATTGCCGGTACGGACGAGGGGTAACTATGGTTGTGATGGCATCGGGGCGGTCTGACCTATGTTGTTACCATTTGGTACAGCTTCGGCTTCACAGTCCGATAGAGTTGCGATTTCCGGAGGTCAGGTATGGGAGGGGTGCGCGTGATCGAGAGATCTGACTATCTCGTCGACTTTTTGCGCGAGCGGGGATTTCACGAGATACGCAAAGCTCGTCATGAGTATCTCTCGTACTACGGTTTCGATCAGGAGTACGTGTTCGTTCTTGTGGAGGGCGTGGTCAAGGCGAGTGTCACGCTGCGCGAGGGCACCCGGTTCAACATCTCCTACATCAAGGGTCCGAGCCCCGTCTCGCTTCTCCGCGACGAGGTGAGCAGCCGTGCGAAATCCCCCTACAGCGTGCGCGTGGAATCTCCCGAGGCGATCTACATGGCGGTTCCCCGCGTGAGGTTCTGGGAGTTCGTGAACGAGGATTCTCGTTTGCTGGGCTATGTGAAGGACTATTACCGCGCGAGCCTGGAGGAGAGCCTCTATCGCATGCGTTATCTGACGATGAATGGGAAGGTCGGCGCCGTGGGAGGGTTCTTGTACGACCTGAACGAGCGCTTCGGCGTGCCGTGCGACGAGGGGAGCGTGATCGCCCTCGATGTCACAAACGAGGACATCGCGCAGTTCTGCGGGGCCTCGTCGCGCACGAGCGTGAACCGCATCCTGCGCGGTTTCAGGGAGAAGGGCGTCATTTCGACGAGCGGGCACGACGGCCGCATCGTCATTCACGACGCGGCCGCGCTGGGGCGCTATGTGATGGACTGACCCAGGTCGGGTGTACATGGGTTCGCCGGGCGCCTGCGAGTCGGCCCGCGCGAGGGCGAATTCATTTCTGCTGGCTGTCGCCAGCGCGTTCTATCCGTTCGCCAGGGCGATAAACGAATCGAGCGAATACTCTCTGGAGATGCGCACGCGCGGCAGCGCGGTGATGTCGTCGCCCACGTGAGCCCACGAGTTTTGCATGGTGAAGGCGCAGAGGATGCCGGCGTCTCGCACGGCCGCGCGGCCGTCGTCGGTGACGTCGCCGAAGGGATAGGCGAAGGCCTGGGTCCCGCCCGCGATTTCCTGGGCGTGCTTGAGATCCGCCGCGATGTCAGCGCGGCTCATGGCGCTGATGATGCCGCCGTGCCCCACGTTGCCGCCGGGCTTGTGCATCCCAAAGGAGTGGGACTCGAAGGCGATGTAGGGGCTGCGATGAAGTCGCCGTTGAGGTCCGCCGGCGGGTTTGCGGGGTCATAGACGTAGTGGTACATGAGGATAGGCGCGCCGCCCTGCATGGTTTCCATCGACTCGACAACATGCACGGTGCGCACTGCCTTTGCGGTATGACCAGACGAGTCCGACACGCGATAGCTCACTTTGTACGTGCCGGGTTTGGAGGTGTCGACCTTGTCCGAGATTTTAATCTTGGCGTTGAGCAGGCCGTCGGTGGGCTCGGCGGCATGGGCATCCGTCTCGAGGTATTCTTCTCCCTTGAGCGCATAGGTGTCTTTGGATCCGTTGAGGCCGATGACGATTTCACCGGCGCCGCCGCCAGCCGTGCTGTCTTCTATGATGGGCGTCATGGCGTCGAGTGTAACGCGAAAACGCTCCAAGAATAGGAGCGTTTTCTGAGAGTCGTCTTATGAAATTGTCATGCATCCGTTGGTGGCGGAGCTTTTTCGTACTGACTTTGAGAAACCCGGAGTTTGGAAGGTCTTGAGAGCAGCAAAACCGCAGGTTGCGGCAAGGCGCAAAGAGCGCGTACTCGGCAAATCGGGAAAACAGTACGAAAAAGCTCGACCCTTCGGCGGGGTCACCGCCCCGACGCAGTACGACCCTACTTGAGGAACATGTTCTTGAGGTTAAATTCCGCCTGCACAGTGCGCAGCATGAGGTCGGTGTCGTCGAGGCCCAGGTGCAGCTCGTTCTCGTCCGCGGCGAGCGTCCCGCGGCGACGCGCCCAGTTCTGAAGGCTCGCCGGGGCGCTCTCGCGGGGCAGGGTGCGGACCTCGCCGTCGATGGAGCGGCAGATGTGGCGCGAGTCGATGACGATGATCTTGCCCGCGCGCCGGGCCTCGGCGTACCCGGGGAGGTGCAGCATGAACCAGCTATCCTCGAAGGCCGCGTTATGGGCCATGATGGGATAGCGCTTCATGAGGCGGAGCAGCTCCTTCTGCAGCTTCGTATCGGAGCGGAACGGGGTCTTGCCCTCGAGGTCGCTCCACTGGATGTGGTGGATGTCGGCCAGCGGCACGCCGGTCTCGCGGTACATCTCGGGGATGCCGCAGTAGAAGGCCTGCGGGTCGTGCGGGACCGCGTCGCTCTTCAGGTCCATGAGCTCCCAGCCCACGTTGATGATGTAGCCGCGCTCCGGCGCGCGGCCGGTGGTCTCGATGTCGATGCCCAGCACGGTGCCCTTGATGGGCTTGCGGACGTAGGCGACGGAGTAGGCGTCGCGGTCGCCGCGGACCTCGCGGGCGACGCCGGCGGCGGTGCGGCCCTGCATCTTGGCGATGCCGGCGCACAGGTCTGCGTCAGTGAGGTTGCGGGCGAGCAGGGGGCTGGAGAGGTTGCGCAGGCGCGTCTCGCCGATCTGGTCGCACAGCTCGCGGTTCTGGTCGGCGAGGGTGAGGATGACGTCGAAGCCGAATCCGGGCTCGTCGTTCGCGCGCCACTCGTCGAGCAGCGCCTTCATGGCCTCCTCGCCGCGCTGGCGCTCGGACTCCATGGCATCGTAGTCGCCGTAGATGAACATGGGGATGAAGGGCTGCATCGAGTACTCGAGGGCTTGCTGGACGTTCATATGGTTCGTGCTCCTATCGTGGTGCGCCGCGCTCCGTGCGCGAGGCCGTGACGCCTGCGGCGGGCCCGCGGGGAATGCGCGGCGGTCGAAGTTTCCGCTCAAGAGTATAGAGGGTCATCGAAGGGTCGAAGTGTTTAGGGTGTGAAACTTTTAAGCCGGCGGATTGCCGGTGCCAAGCCGGCGGATTGCCGGTGCCGCGCGTGCCCGGTTGCCCGCGGCGCCTTGTCGCTCGCCCGCCGATCTCACGGGGCCGCGTGGTCGGGTCTTCGGAGGGGCTCAGCGGCGTCCGTGCGCCGGCGGTACAATCGAGGGGTAGGCACCCACAAGCTGTCGAAGAAAAGGAGGCTGCAGATGGCTAAGTTGGATGGTAAGGTCGCTCTCATCACCGGCGCCGCCGCCGGCCTGGGCGAGGGAATCGCCATGGCCTATGCCAAGTACGGCGCAAAGCTCATCATGGTCGACCTGTCCCCCTCGGTGGAGGAGACCGCCGCGAAGCTCCGCGAGGAGTACGGCTCCGAGATCATTACCGTGGTGGCAAACGTGGCCGACCGAGCCTAGATGGACGAGGCCGCCGCGAAGGGCATCGAGACCTTCGGCGAGATCAACGTCGCCTGCTGCAACGCGGGCGTGTGCCGCCTCGCCCCGTTCGAGGAGATGGACGACGCCACGCGCGACTTCCACATCGACGTGAACATCAAGGGCGTGTGGAACACCTGCAAGGCCGTGGTGCCCTACATGCTCAAGCAGGGCGGAGGCAACATCGTGATCGCGTCCTCCGTCACGGGCGACATCGTGGCGGACGCCGGCGAGGCCGCCTACGCTATGACCAAGGCCGCGCTCGTGGGTCTCACCAAGTGCCTGGCGGTGGAGTACGCCGATCGCAATATCCGCGTGAACTGCTCCCAGCTGGGCTACGCCCGCACCCCGATGGTCGAGAAGATGGCGCTCGAGTCCAACCCCGACGACCCCGAGTCCGCCATCGCCGACATCGCCGTGGGCGTGCCTATGAAGCGCCTGGCCAACCCCATCGAGGTGGGCGAGCTCTTCGCGTTCCTCGGCAGCGATGAATCCAGCTACCTCACCGGCTCGCAGATCGTCATCGACGGCGGCAGCACCCTGCCCGAGACGATGTCCATCGGCACCAACTAGTGCCTAGCGGCTGAGCGGCGAACCACCGAGTGCAACTGTCGCCCGACTGCGCGGCGCTGCGGTCGGGCAGATTTTTTATGGTTGTGAAATGCTGTCTGTCGTCATGAGTTATCCAAGGGAAACTATTAGTATACTGGTTCACTCGCGTATCGCGTGTTTGCCAGGTGGCGCACGGGGTATGTAAACAGCTACCCTCGGGGCGTCGGGTCCCGTTGGATGTTCCCGTTGAGGAGAGTCGTTCGTGGATCTGCTGCTGCATTTCTTTGAGCATGCGCTCGAGGACACCCTCGCGCTCGTGCCGTTCCTGTTTGTGACCTACATCGCGCTCGAAGCGCTCGAACATGCCGCGGGTGCCCGCGCGAACGCGGTTGTGCGCCGAGCGGGCGCTGCCGGACCGGTTGTCGGCGCACTGCTGGGCGTGGTCCCGCAGTGTGGCTTCTCGGCCATGGCGGCTACACTCTACGCTGGACGCGTGGTGACGCTCGGTACGCTCGTGGCGGTGTTTCTCTCCACGTCCGACGAGATGCTGCCCATGTTGGTTGCCGAGCAGGTCGAGGCGGGTTTGCTGTTTCGCGTGCTGGGGCTGAAGGTTCTGGTCGCGCTCATCACGGGCGTGGTGGCGGACCTCGCCATCCGCGCGCTGCGCAGGAATGCTCGCGTGCACGCGTTCTTGCGTCGCACGGTGCTCTCCGTTCGCCGCGATGGCATGGAGGCCGATGTGGTGGATCAGATGGCCGAGGGCGGGGAGACCGCCGAGCACATCTGCTGTCTGTGCGAACAGGACCATTGTGGCTGCGGGCATCGTCACGTGCATGCGCATGGGGGCGAGCACGGCCACGAGCACGGCCACGAGCACGCCGACGGACATGTTTCGGGTTGTGACCATGATCACGGCCACGGTCATGACCATGGTCACGCCGGTGGACGCTTCGGAATCGTCGGGTCAATCGTGATGAGCGCCGTCTCGCACACCGTGCAGGTGAGCCTCTTCATCTTCCTGGTAACGTTCGCGCTGGTGCTCGTTTTGGAGACGGTGGGCGAAGATGCGATGGCCGCGTTCCTCTCGGGCAACCAGCTGCTCGCGGTGTTCGCCTCCGCGCTGGTGGGCCTGGTGCCCAACTGCTCGGCGAGCGTGGTCATCACGCAGCTCTATCTGGAGGGCGTGCTGGGCTTCGCGCCCCTCATGGCCGGCCTGCTCGCGTCCGCCGGCGTCGGGTACCTCGTGCTGTTCCGCACCAATCGCCATCCGCGCGAGAATACCGTGATCGTGGCCGGGCTGTTCTTGGTCGCATGCGTTTGGGGCCTGGTGTTCGCAGCGCTGGGGCTGTAGCGCGATTTAGTTGTCGAGCGCCTCGCGCAGGAGTTGGGCGAGGTTGCGCTGGAAGCGCTCACGGTCGTCGTCGGTGAAGGCGGCCGGCCCCTGTGTGCGTCCGCCCGCGCGGCGGACCTTCTTCTCTTCGTGACGGATGAACAGCTGCATGTCGATGGTCGCCTTGTTGTAGACATGGCCACGCACCCCGATGGCCGCGGCTCCGCGGCCGAGTACCATGCTTGCGAGGCCGATGTCCTGCGTTACGACCACGTCGTCGGGCTGCAGGCGCTCGATGATGGCAAAGTCCGCGCTGTCGGCGCCGCAGGAGACGTCGAGCGTTTCCGCCCAAAAGCCCGGATGCGAGGTGTCGCGCCCACGGGCGTGCTCGGCGTCGCGCGGGTCGTCGCGCCGTATGCGCCGGGCGAGGTTTTGCGTGGAGTTGCCGGCGATGAGCACGGGGATGCGTGCAGAGCGCGCACAGGCGAGCGCCTCACGGGTGACCGGGCACGCGTCAGCGTCGATGATGAGGGTGGGCATGGGGTCCTTTCTTACGTGGAGATGTCTATAGACAGTCTACCGTTGGGATCGATGATGCCCTGCCGTTAAGGGATAGTTCAATTGGGATATATGGGGCATAGTCAAGGAAGCAGGCTAGATATAGCTCTGTGTTCATAAGGGGGGTTGATCTTTGTGGGTCAGTCTATGTATCAGGTTGTACTCACACCCGATGAGGAAGGCGGTTTCGATGCTGTGGTTCCGGACCTGCCGGGCTGCTTCAGCTTCGGAGATACGCGGGAAGAGGCCATAGCCATGGCTGCCGATTCGGCGAAAACGTATGTGGCATCGCTTATGCTTCATGGAGATCCGATACCGGCTTCCAGCACCTATGAGGTTGATGGAGCAGCATTTATGGTCTTTTTTGAGGTTGATGCGGACTACATCGTTGAAGGAGAGACGGTATCTGCTGCCGAGGCCTCACGTCTTCTCGGAGTGAGCCCCGGACGAGTGACGCACATGCTCGACTCTGGCATTCTCAAGGGTTATAGGCGTGGGCGTAGGACCTACGTGACGATTGATTCGATTAACGACCGCATTGCGTCCAATCCGGGTTCCGACAGGCCTCGCGCTGCATTGGGATAGGGGATGGCACGCTCCGCAGACCAATGAAGCAATGGCGATGCGTGCAACAGTGAGCTGGCTATAGTGATTTGCAGAAATGGGCTGATGGGGTTGTCGACCTCCTCATCAGCCCACTCTTTATTTGATGTGGGGTAGAGGGTAACCTTAATCATGTGAGATTAGCCCTTGATGGGAAGGACCGGCAAGGTGATTACCGGAGCAGCCAAAAATAAGGTTGATGCTATCTGGCAGAAGATGTGGGAGGGTGGCATCACCAACCCGCTCGACGTTATCAGTAATCTGACGTACCTCATGTTCATGCGCTCTCTTGATGAGAAAGAACTCGAGATGGAGCGCTTGGAGAACATGCTTGGAGTGGAGCAGCCTCATTTTTTCCCCGAGGCCTTCGTGAACGATCGCAGTGAAAAAATCGAGGGCAGGGAGATTCGCTGGAGCTCTTTCAAGGACAAGCGTGCCGAGGATATGTACCACATCGTCGATCGCTTCGCTTTTCCGTTCATCAAAACGCTGGGTGGGAAGACTGCGTTTTCCAAGACTATGGAGAATGCTACGTTTGGATTCCCGGCGGGTAAGCCCGCGCTTTTGGAAAAGGCGGTTACCGGCGTTGAAGAACTGTTGGCTGACTTCGACGAGCATATTGGCGACCTGGGCGACTTGTACGAATACATGCTTTCCAAGCTCAGCACTGCTGGTACGAACGGACAGTTTCGCACGCCAAAGCATATTCGCGATTTGATGGTGCAGCTTATCGATCCCAAGGCGGGGGAGCTTATATGCGATCCGGCATGCGGAACGGCCGGCTTCTTGATTTCTGCCGCCGAGCATATTCGCAAGCGTTATGGGAATGATATGGCTGCTGAGCAGTGGGATACGTTTGCTGGAACAAATGGGGCTGCGCCGCAGTTTAACGGTTTTGAAATCGACCAGACGATGCTGCGCATCAGCGCTATGAACCTTATGCTCCATGGCGTCGATGCGCCCGATGTGCGTTACCTTGATAGTATTTCCCAGAAGAACACGATTGGTTCAAAGTACGATGTCATTTTGGCCAATCCACCGTTTACGGGCTCTGTTGACGTTGAGGATATCGATAAGGGGCTACGCGCTATCGTCGAGACCAAGCAGACCGAGCTTTTGTTCGTTGCTCTGTTCTTGCGCATGCTTAAGCTCGGTGGTCGCTGCGCGTGCATTGTTCCCAATGGAGTTTTGTTCCGTTCGAACTCAAAGGCGTATCGTCAGCTGCGTCAGCAACTCGTGGAGGACCATAAACTCGAGGCAATCATCTATCTGCCGAGTGGCGTGTTCAAGCCGTATTCAGGCGTGAGTACGGCAATTCTGATATTCACCAAGACAAACGCCGGTGGCACGGATAACGTGTGGCTCTACAACATGGAGTCGGACGGCTACACGCTTGATGATAAGCGTGATCTGGATGAGAAGAACAACGATATCCCCGATATTCTTGCACGCTGGGCGAACCTTGGTTCCGAGTCTGAGCGCGAGCGTACTGAGAAGAGCTTCCTTGTTCCCAAGCAGGAAATAATCGATAACGAGTACGACTTCAGCTTTAACAAGTACACCAAAACCGAGTACGAGCGTATTGAGTACCCACCTACAAGCGAGATTCTCGCCGAGCTGGATGAGTTGAATGCTCAGTTTGCTGCCGGACTGGCTGAGCTTCACAAGATGCTTGAAGGTGATCTCTGATGCCCGCGAACAAACCCCCGTTTGACGGGGAGCGGGTGAAGCTCGGAGAGCTTATATCAAAGGCTCCGATTGAGCGCTGCGGCGATGGGAAATATCCCGTCTACTCGATGACCATGCGTGACGGAATCGTTGAGCAGGCTGGACGTTTTAAGAAAACAATTGCGTCGAAGGATACTAGTTCATATAAGGTGGTGAAGAAGAATCAGCTCGTTGTTGGATTCCCGATTGATGAGGGTGTGATTTACGTTCAGCATCATGATGTTCCGGGGATTATGAGTCCCGCGTATAACGTTTGGAATATCAATCTCGGTCGGGTCGATCCGTCATACCTTGAATTTGCGCTGCATAGTCCAAGAAGCATGGCTTACTACGCAGACAAGATGCGAGGAACCACGGCGAGAAGGAGGACATTGACCGCCGATGGACTTCGCGAGATGGAAATTCTCCTGCCCTCTGTCGATGAGCAGGTTAGGGTTGTGAACACGCTTGACGAAGTCAGATCGCTAATCAAGGAGGCAAACGGCCAGATTGCCATGCTCGACACCCTCGTCAAATCCCGGTTTGTCGAGATGTTCGGGAGTTTAAGTTCCGGTTACAAGTATGAAACTCGGAAACTGGGGACCCTTTTGTCCGTTAATCCTCAGAATGGACTATATAAGCCTCAGAAGTTTTACATTGGCGAGGGCGGTGTCCCTATCGTGCGCGTGGATGCCTTCCAAGCAGGCTATATTGAGAGCTATGAAAATCTTAGACGCCTGGAATGCTCCGAATCTGAAATTGAGATTTACAGCCTGCGCGAAAACGACATTGTGATAAACAGGGTGAATGGGAGTATCGAGCGAGTTGGCAAGATTGCCTGGATATATGGACTGGTTGAACCTACTGTATTTGAATCGAACATGATGCGCTTCCATGTAGACGAAAGCAGGCTCGATCTTGCCTATATCACTGCGTTCTTGAACTCTAGCGATATCAGAGAACAAATCAAATCTCGTGCTCGGATAGCAAATCAGTGCAGTATCAATCAAGGGAACGTTGCGGATCTTGACATTCCTCTGCCCCCACTCGCCCTCCAGCAAGAATTCGCCGCCTTTGTCGCCGAGGTCGACAAATCGAGGTTTGTCGTTCAGCAAAAGATTGAAAAGCTGCAGATGCTCTATGACAGCCTTGCTCAGGAGTATTTTGGCTAAGCAGTTCGTTGCTGCATCCTTACCGCATGTGTTCACGTGCGGTAAGGAGTGTCCTCATGAATGAGAAAGTGCTTGTTATCAAGGAGATCGAGCGACTTATGGCGCCGATTCTTAGCAACGATCAGCTGGGAAAACTACATTCCGTGCTCGATCATTGCCTGCTCGACGCGGGCGACTTTCCTCTGAGGAACACCCAATTTTCCACTAACGGTGAGACGATAGATGCGTTTTTGTCTGCAAAGTCTGTCGAGGGCTGTTCCACTAGAACCATTCGGTATTACTCGCAGGCGCTTGAACGTTTCTCCAGCGCCATTGACAAATCCTTTATCGAAGTTACGACCGATGATGTGCGTGGGCATTTGACGGCGTGTCAGCAGGGCGGTCGGGTGAGTAATGTTACGGTGGACAATATCCGGCGGATAATATCGAGCTTCTTTTCATGGCTTGAGATCGAGGACATTGTTTACAAGAGCCCCGTCAGACGAATCAAGAAAATTCGATCGCTCAAAGCGGTCAAGCCCATTATTACCGATGAGTCGATGGAAGTCTTAAGGGACGGATGCAAAACAGCTAGAGACCTTGCAATCGTCGACCTTTTGACATCAACGGGAATGCGCGTTGGCGAGCTCGTGAAGCTCAACAGGCGGGATATCGACCTGACAAATCGAGAGTGCGTGGTTAAGGGCAAGGGCAATAAAGAGCGGAAAGTTTATTTCGATGCACGAGCAAAGATTCATCTAAGCGCTTACCTCGAGCAGCGAATTGACGAAAATGAGGCGCTATTCGTTTCGCTCAACTATCCCTATAAACGACTTGAAATCAGCGGTGTCGAGACGCGGTTGCGCGAACTTGGGAGGTCGGCGATTGGAGAGCGCGTGCATCCGCACAAGTTCCGGCGGACCCTTGCGACGAAAGCGATTGATAAGGGGATGCCGATCGAGCAGGTGCAGGTGCTGTTGGGACACAGTAAGATTGAGACAACGCTCTGCTACGCCATGGTCGATCAGCAAAATGTGAAGCGATCACATCACAAGTACATCGGCTGACGAACCCCCGTTTGACGGGGAGTGGGTGAAGCTTAAGGGGCGCGTCGAATACGTGCGAGGAGTGACATATAAGGCTGCCGTCGATCTTCATGAGGAACTGGACCGTGGTAGTTACATCCTGCTTCGAGCAAACAATATCCAGGACGGCAGGCTGTCGTTCGATGATGTTCAATACGTTGATAAATCGAAGGTCAAGCCAAAGCAGCTCTTGCGAAAGGGCGATATTTTAATCTGCGCTTCGAGTGGCAGTAAGAGCCTGGTTGGAAAAGCCGCTCTTGTAGAAAATGATATGCCTATTACATTTGGTGCTTTTTGTTGCGTGCTTCGTCCAAAAACCGGTGAGCCGGAATACCTCGGCCATTATTTCCAGAGCTGGCAGTACCGAAAAGCAATTGAAAGGGTTTGCTCTGGTTCGAATATCAATAATTTGAAGGCTGCAAGTTTCGAATCTCTTATTGTTCCGTTGTATTCGAAAAGCGACATGCTATCGGTTGTCGGTGTGCTCGATGCTTTGGTTGCCCAGAAGAGGGGGACGGAGTCTCAGCTAGAATTGCTCGACACCCTCGTCAAATCCCGGTTTGTCGAGATGTTCGGGGATCCTGCCGAAAACACAATGAGCTGGGATTCAGCCAGCCTTACGTCACTCGGTAGATGCAAGAATGGAATGAACTTCAAATCCAAAGAAAGCGGAATCGAGTTGCCCTGCTTGGGTGTTGGAGATTTCAAAGACCGCACATTTATCAACGGCGTTTCTGAGATGGGGCGCGTCAATCTAGATACCATGCCCTCGGAGGGATATTTTCTCAAAGATGGGGACATTGTTTTCGTTCGTTCGAACGGAAACAAGAGGCTTGTGGGTCGATGCTTGGCGGTTTTTCCAAATGGTGAGAAAGCTGTCTACAGTGGATTTTGCATTCGTTTGCGGATCGAATCTGATCGGGTGAGGATTCCCTACCTGGTATGGGCGCTAAGGCATCCGTCAATGCGTCAGCAAATGTTTGGCAGGGGTGCCAACGTCCAGAATCTCAATCAAAAGCTGATGTCGAATGTAGAGGTGCCGATACCTCCGCTGCCGGAACAGGATTGTTTCTTAGATTTCGTCGCCGAGGTCGACAAATCGAGGTTTGTCGTTCAGCAAAAGATTGAAAAGCTGCAGATGCTCTATGACAGCCTTGCTCAGGAGTATTTTGGCTAAGCAGTTCGTTGCTGCATCCTTACCGCATGTGTTCACGTGCGGTAAGGAGTGTCCTCATGAATGAGAAAGTGCTTGTTATCAAGGAGATCGAGCGACTTATGGCGCCGATTCTTAGCAACGATCAGCTGGGAAAACTACATTCCGTGCTCGATCATTGCCTGCTCGACGCGGGCGACTTTCCTCTGAGGAACACCCAATTTTCCACTAACGGTGAGACGATAGATGCGTTTTTGTCTGCAAAGTCTGTCGAGGGCTGTTCCACTAGAACCATTCGGTATTACTCGCAGGCGCTTGAACGTTTCTCCAGCGCCATTGACAAATCCTTTATCGAAGTTACGACCGATGATGTGCGTGGGCATTTGACGGCGTGTCAGCAGGGCGGTCGGGTGAGTAATGTTACGGTGGACAATATCCGGCGGATAATATCGAGCTTCTTTTCATGGCTTGAGATCGAGGACATTGTTTACAAGAGCCCCGTCAGACGAATCAAGAAAATTCGATCGCTCAAAGCGGTCAAGCCCATTATTACCGATGAGTCGATGGAAGTCTTAAGGGACGGATGCAAAACAGCTAGAGACCTTGCAATCGTCGACCTTTTGACATCAACGGGAATGCGCGTTGGCGAGCTCGTGAAGCTCAACAGGCGGGATATCGACCTGACAAATCGAGAGTGCGTGGTTAAGGGCAAGGGCAATAAAGAGCGGAAAGTTTATTTCGATGCACGAGCAAAGATTCATCTAAGCGCTTACCTCGAGCAGCGAATTGACGAAAATGAGGCGCTATTCGTTTCGCTCAACTATCCCTATAAACGACTTGAAATCAGCGGTGTCGAGACGCGGTTGCGCGAACTTGGGAGGTCGGCGATTGGAGAGCGCGTGCATCCGCACAAGTTCCGGCGGACCCTTGCGACGAAAGCGATTGATAAGGGGATGCCGATCGAGCAGGTGCAGGTGCTGTTGGGACACAGTAAGATTGAGACAACGCTCTGCTACGCCATGGTCGATCAGCAAAATGTGAAGCGATCACATCACAAGTACATCGGCTGACGAACCCCCGTTTGACGGGGAGTGGGTGAAGCTTAAGGGGCGCGTCGAATACGTGCGAGGAGTGACATATAAGGCTGCCGTCGATCTTCATGAGGAACTGGACCGTGGTAGTTACATCCTGCTTCGAGCAAACAATATCCAGGACGGCAGGCTGTCGTTCGATGATGTTCAATACGTTGATAAATCGAAGGTCAAGCCAAAGCAGCTCTTGCGAAAGGGCGATATTTTAATCTGCGCTTCGAGTGGCAGTAAGAGCCTGGTTGGAAAAGCCGCTCTTGTAGAAAATGATATGCCTATTACATTTGGTGCTTTTTGTTGCGTGCTTCGTCCAAAAACCGGTGAGCCGGAATACCTCGGCCATTATTTCCAGAGCTGGCAGTACCGAAAAGCAATTGAAAGGGTTTGCTCTGGTTCGAATATCAATAATTTGAAGGCTGCAAGTTTCGAATCTCTTATTGTTCCGTTGTATTCGAAAAGCGACATGCTATCGGTTGTCGGTGTGCTCGATGCTTTGGTTGCCCAGAAGAGGGGGACGGAGTCTCAGCTAGAATTGCTCGACACCCTCGTCAAATCCCGGTTTGTCGAGATGTTCGGGGATCCTGCCGAAAACACAATGAGCTGGGATTCAGCCAGCCTTACGTCACTCGGTAGATGCAAGAATGGAATGAACTTCAAATCCAAAGAAAGCGGAATCGAGTTGCCCTGCTTGGGTGTTGGAGATTTCAAAGACCGCACATTTATCAACGGCGTTTCTGAGATGGGGCGCGTCAATCTAGATACCATGCCCTCGGAGGGATATTTTCTCAAAGATGGGGACATTGTTTTCGTTCGTTCGAACGGAAACAAGAGGCTTGTGGGTCGATGCTTGGCGGTTTTTCCAAATGGTGAGAAAGCTGTCTACAGTGGATTTTGCATTCGTTTGCGGATCGAATCTGATCGGGTGAGGATTCCCTACCTGGTATGGGCGCTAAGGCATCCGTCAATGCGTCAGCAAATGTTTGGCAGGGGTGCCAACGTCCAGAATCTCAATCAAAAGCTGATGTCGAATGTAGAGGTGCCGATACCTCCGCTGCCGGAACAGGATTGTTTCTTAGATTTCGTCGCCGAGGTCGACAAATCGAGGTTTAACTTGCTAAAGGCATATGGGTCTATAATTGCGTTGTTTCGCGTGTTATTCCCCTGAACAGCGAGTGAGAACGCCATGAACTTCGGATTCCTAAAGCGTGCCGACGGGTATTACGACCTCTTTGCCGATGCTTGCATCGAGGCCGAGAAGATCTACGCGACTTCTCCCGCGCTCTGTGCGGTTGGTTGTCGCAAGGCACTCGAGCTGTCTGTTAAATGGGTCTATGCAATCGATAATTCCATTAGCATGCCGTACCGCGACAATCTCTCGTCGCTTTTGCATGAGCAGTCGTTTAGGGAGTGTGTTGATGAGCGTGTTTGGCGCAGGCTCATCGGCATAAACAAACTCGGAAATCTCTCTGTTCACACGGAGCGCCGTGTCGCCGCCGAGGATGCAGTCCTGTCGCTGAGGTCCCTCTTTGATTTCGTCGACTGGATCGATTATTGCTACGGCCCGGAATATGAGAATCGTCGCTTCGATGAGGCGAAGATTCCAAAGAAGGGCGTTCAGCTCACCCTTCAGCAGGTTAAAGCCATCAAGGCGCGCGAAGAGTTGATTTCTCAAAAGGAGGAAGAGATCAAGCGTCTTGAGGCTCAGCTAAAGGCGATGAGTGCCCAAGCCGCCGTCGATAAAGCTTCTCACATCGAGATGCGATCTTTCAATCCGGAGGAAATCAGCGAGTATAAGACGCGCAAGCATTACATCGATTGGGATCTTGCCCTCGCCGGCTGGAAGATTGACGAGAACGCGCTCGAAGAGCGTGAGGTTACAGGGATGCCTCGAGAGAAGGATTCCGATTCCGGTACGGGTTATATCGATTATCTGCTCTTGGGAAAGGACAATCGCCCCCTTGCCATTGTCGAGGCAAAGAGGACTATGTACTCCCCGCAGAAGGGCATCCAGCAGGCGCGCCTGTATGCTCGATGCTTGGAAAACGAGTATGGCTACAGGCCCCCAATCTTCCTTACGAATGGATTCGAGACTTTTTTCTTGGACGACGATTCCGCTCCGATGCGAAAGGTGAGCGGTTTCTTCTCTCAAGATGAGCTTCAGAGGATAATCAATCGTCGGAATGGCACCGTCAAGCCGAGTACATTGCGGGTGAATGAGGCCATTGCCGGCGGTGGCAAACGCTACTACCAGGTAGAGGCCATCGAGCGCGTGTGTGCCAATATCGAATCAGGCCATCGAAAGAGTCTGCTTGTCATGGCAACCGGAACGGGGAAGACCCGTGTCTCGGCTGCCTTGACGGACGTCCTCATGCGTTCCGGGCTCGTTAAGAACGTCTTGTTCCTTGCGGACCGCGTGGCACTTGTTCGTCAGGCCAAAAGCGGCTACCAGGATTATCTGCCAAATGAGACGCTGTGCAATCTTGTGTCTAACAAGGATGACCGCAACGCTCGCATCGTATTCTCTACGTACCCGACCATTCTCAATGCGATTGACAGGGAGCACAATGAGGCCGGCAACCTCATGTTTACCCCTGCGCACTTCGACCTCATCATCGTTGATGAGGCACATCGCTCCATTTTCAAAAAGTACCGAGCGATCTTCGACTACTTTGATTCACTTGTTGTTGGCCTTACTGCTACGCCGGCGAACGAGGTCGATCGCAACACGTACGACTTTTTTGAGGTCGAGCGCGGAGTGCCCACCTACGTGTATGAGTACAACACCGCCACAGAGGTCGATCATGTTCTCGTGCCGTATTTCGGCATCGAGACCCATACGAGCTTCATGGACGACGGCATAACGTACGACGATTTGTCCGAGGAGGATCGCGAGACGCTTGAGGAAGACTTCGGGGAGACGGGGCAAGATGTGCCCGAAAAGATCGAGTCGTGCGAGATCAACCAATGGGTGTTTAACGAGTCTACGGTGGATGGTGTGTTGGAAACCCTCATGGAGAAGGGCATCAAGGTAAACGGCGGTCAAACGCTCGGAAAGACCGTTATCTTTGCGCAGAGCCAAAAACACGCTCGGTTCATCGTTGAGCGTTTTGGAAAACTATATCCAAATCTCCCAGGGGATTATATAAAGACGGTGCTACATTCGGATGATTATTCGCACACTGTAATCGATGATTTCGAGGTCAAACCGTTGCCAGTTATCGCCGTGTCGGTCGATATGATGGACACTGGCGTTGACGTACCCGAAATCGTCAACCTCGTCTTTTTCAAGAAAGTGCGCTCGAAGATAAAGTTTTGGCAGATGATTGGCCGCGGAACTCGTCTGTGTGAGGGCCTTGAAGTCGTTGATCCTCTGGACGGCCCACATGTGGACAAAGAGCGCTTCTTCATTTTTGATTGGTGCAAGAACTTCGAGTTTTTCCGAGAGCGGCTGAATGTTTCAGAGGGTAAGATCGCCTTGTCTTTGACGGAGCAGGTTTTTCAGCGTCAAGCTGAACTGGCCATGCTGATGCAGGAGAGCGCATTTGCCGCCGATGACTATCAGAGCCTGCGCCAAGAGCTCGTGGATACCATGCGAAGCCAAGTTGTGGCGTTGAATGACGAGCTTTTTTCTGTTCGTAGGCATCGCCGCGAGGTGGAGAAGTATCGCCGCGTCGAGTCATTTCAGTTGCTAACCCCAACATCATTTGCCGAGCTCAAGTCACCGATCTCAATGCTTGTGGTAAATGACGAGGCAGATGTTGACGCCTTGAGATTCGATGCGCTTATGTACGGCTACATGATTGCCGCCTGCCAGGGCGGGAAAACCGCTGGCTATAAGTCTCGGCTGATTTCGATTGCTGCTTGCTTGCAAAAGGCGGCAACCATTCCCCAGGTCAAGGACAAGTTGCCCTTGATTGATGAGGTCTTTGATGGGCAGATTCTCGACGATGCGAATCTTCTGGATATGGAGGGTATCCGCAAGGAGCTGCGTGGTCTCATTCGTTTTATCGTGGTTGGCAAGGGCAGACGTGACGTCATTACGCATCTTGATGATCCGGTTACGCAGGTCGTTTATGGCGTCGAGGCTGATATCGGCGAGGACTTTGAGGACTATAGGCTGAAGGTCGAGCGTTATCTCAAGGACTATGCCGATACATTGGTGATTCATAAGCTGCGCAACAACCAGCCCATGACGGAATTTGAGTTCGAGCAGCTCGAGCGGATCTTCACGCATGATCTTGGTAACGCCGAGGATTACGCCAAGGCTTACGGCGATACGCCGTTTGGGTTATTGGTTCGCAGGCTGGTTCATCTCGATCATGATGCTGCCATGGCTGCTTTTGCGAACTTCCTGAACGACCAGAGCCTCAATGAGCAGCAGATTTCCTTCGTGAAGCGTGTGGTGGATTACGTGGTGGAGAACGGCTATATGGAGCCGGTTGCCTTGACGCAGCCCCCGTTTGATCGGCCGCAATCCTTTATTCGCATGTTCAATTCGCAGCAACAGCTTGATTTGATGGCGGTCATCAAGGGGATTAAGCGGAATGCGGAACAGCCCGCCGCGTAAGGCATTTTGTTCGATGCCGATTTAGACGGTCATGGGAATGGGTGGGGTCCGGGCATTCCGGACCCCACCCATTCGTGTTGCATTTTCGGGTGCAGTGAGGACGTCGATGGGTTTAATCCAGGTCTTCGCCGTTGGATGCGATGACCTTCTTGTACCAATAGAAGCTGTCCTTGCGGTAACGGTCATAGGTTCCGTTGCCGTAGTCATCTGCATCGACGTACACGAATCCATAGCGCTTGACCATCTCGGCGAGCGAGGCGGACGGAAGGTCGATGCAGCCCCAGGTGGTGTAGCCCATGAGATCGACACCGTCTGCAACCGCCTCGCGCATGGCGCGGATGTGCTCTCGGAGATAGTCGATGCGGTAGGCATCGTGGACCGTTCCATCCGACTCCAGGGTGTCTGCCGCTCCCAGACCGTTCTCAACGATGAAGATCGGCATCTGATACCGGTCGTAAATGCGGTTGAGCGTGATGCGCAGTCCCTCGGGATCGATGCCCCAGCCCCAGTCGTTCGTCTTGATATGCGGGTTGCGCAGGTTCTTGATCAGGTCTCCGGGGTTCTCCCGCTTATCCTCATCTCCGCTTACCACATAGGTCATGTAATAGCTGAAGGCAAGGAAATCGACCGTGCTTGACCTCAGGATATCCTCGTAACCGTCGACGAAGTCGATATCGATGCCCGCCTCGTTGAAATAGCGCAGAACGCGCTTGGAGTAGGCGCCGCGCGCCATGACGTCGTAGGGATTCAGGTTGAGCTGGTCTTCGAGCAGCGTAGCGGCAACATCAGTCGGCTTGCAAGTGTACGGATAGCACTCGAGTCGGGCGATCATGCAGCCGATCTTGCACTGCGGGGCGACGTCGTGCGCGTAGGCGATGGTTTTGGCCGAGGCGAGGAACTGATGGTGCATGATCTGGTGGGCTAAAGAGAGGCGGTCTTTCTTAGAGCGGTACACCAGCGAGCCGCCGCCCACGTACGGAGAGCACAGGGCCATGTTAATCTCGTTGAAGGTGATCCAATACGTGACCTCGTCTTTATATTCGTCGATCAGCGTTCGCGAGAACTTGACGAACAGGTCGATGAGCTCTGGCGACTCCCAGCCGTTGTATTCGTCGGTGAGCGCAATGGGCACCTCGTAGTGGATCATGGTCACCAGGGGCTCAATGCCGTACTTATGGCATTCGGCAAACACATCGTGGTAGAACTGGATGCCCTCAGGGTTGGGGCGCTCCTCCTTGCCCGTGGGGAACAGGCGCGTCCACGAGATGGACATACGGAATGTCTTGAAGCCCATCTCGGCCAAGAGCGCGATGTCCTCTTTGTAATGGCTGACGAACTCGCTGCCGCGCCGATACGGGAAGTTCATCGCGCCATCGTCTTTGCGGGCGTTCTCAAGGCGTTCCTGGGTGATTTCCATGGTCATGCGGCCGTCGGGACGCTCGTCTTTGGGGACGAAGTCGATGAAGTCCAGATGGGACAGGCCGCGGCCATGGAGGTTGTAGCCGCCCTCAAATTGAGCGGAGCTGGTGGCGCCGCCCCAGAGGAATGTGCTGGGAAATACGTTCATATGTGCTCTCCTTTTATAAAACCGGTTTGAGGGTGCAGCCGTGCGGTGTGTTTTGCCGAACAGCTGTGGGGTGGCGCGCTGCAGCAGGGCGGCGCGCCACGACTGTGCGGAAACGGGCGGTGCGCTACAGCTGGGTCGAAGCGGTGTCGCCAGATCCGTCGGTGTCCTTGGTCATGACGAACGAGTACGCAAAGGCGATTGCAAAGGCGATGAGCAGGGAGATCCCCATGAACATCAGGTTGCTCGTGCCGTCGATGTAGCCCGGGATGCTGAACAGACCGGGCTGTGCAAAGACAAAGCATTTCACGCCGAACAGCATGTAGGCGGCACCTCCGGCGGCACCGCCGAGGATGGCACCGATGAGCGGCTGCTTGTACTTGACATCGATGCCGTACAGGGCGGGTTCGGTGATGCCGAGCAGGCCGATGGCGCCGTTGGAGAACGCGGCGGAGCGCATCTTGCCCTTGAGTTTGAAGGATGCGCCGATGGTTGCGCCGGCGACGGCGATGTTGTTCACAAAGAAGCCTGGCATAAGCACGTCGAATCCAGTGGTGGCGAGATTCTGGAGAATGACGGGGAAGGTGGCGGAGTGCATGCCTGCCATGATGATGAAGGGCAGCAGGCCGCCGAACAGCGCGCCGGCGATCGGGCCCATGGTGGCAAACCCGGCGTTGATGCCCTGGCTCAGCAGGATGCCCGCGTAGTTACCGAGCGGAGCTACCACGGCGAGCAAGACGGGCATGAAGATTGCAAAGGAGATCGTTCCCGAGAGGACGATCTTGAGATTTGCGGGGATACAACGATCGACGGCCTTGTACAGGTACGAGAACGCGATGACACATAGGATGGTGGGCAGAACCGAAGAGGCGTAGCTATATGCCGGAACCTGGAAGAACAGGAATTGGATGGAGGCTCCAGCGGTCTGGTTCAGGAATGTGGGATATAGCAGGCAACCGGCGATCATGAGTCCGAAGACCTGATTGAGCCCAAAGCGCTTGGCCGTCGTCATGCCCACGAGGAACGGGAGGAAGTAGAACGGGGCGTCGCCGACGGCGTTCAGCACGGTGGCGACTCCGCTGTCACCAGCGATGAGCCCAAAGGTCGTGAGGATGAGGACGAGGCTCTTGATCATGCCGCCCGTGCAGAACGCGGGAAGAACGGGGAGGAAAATCGAGGATAGCGTCTCAAGGATCATCGAGGAGATGGGGGCCTTCTCGCCCGTAGGCTGCTCGTCGTCATCATCGATGACGTCTTTTTCCTTAAAACCTGTGATGCTGCAGAACTCACGGTAGACGTCGGGCACGTGGGTGCCAATGACGAGCTGGATTTGATTGCCCATCTCTTTGACTTGCAGGACGCCCTCGATAGCCTCGAGCTGCTCGCGGTCGATGATGCTTTTGTCTTTCACGATGAGACGCAGGCGCGTGATGCAGCAAAAGACGTCTTGGATATTATCGGTCGAGATGATCTGCAAAATATCATTGCAGAGTTGTTCGTATTTCATGTCGAACTCCTTGCAGTTCAGTGACCTAATTGGTCGTGCTGGTGATGCTGCAAAGGTTATGCCTGGGACGGTCGACTGCGCGAACACCCAGTAACAGTCCTTCGACATGCGCCGTGTTGGCGCGTGGTTCCTTGATCGGGTTCGTGGTGCGGCGCGATGCGGATTGCATGGGTCGCTACGAGCAGATCCTGCTGATGTGGATGATGATGTACAGCGTCTCATCATCGGAGAGCTTGCGCCCCCATGAGCTGAATATGTGGCGGGCGATCGCGTCTGCACATGATGCGCCCTGGGGGAATTGCTCGCGCATGCTCGTGAGCATGCTGGCATCCAAGCCCGCGGCTTCCAAGTTGTCGCCGATGCGCAGCCGCTTGAATAGATACAGCATGTGCGTTGCGTAGCGAGAAAAGGCGAATGACGTGCGGTCGACGGCGATTCCGAAAGAGCCCTCGATGATCTCTGTCACATCTTCGAGCATGCGGTCGTCTGCGGTGGTTTCGGATGCGCGTATCTCCTCGGTTGACATCTGCGCGTTCACGAGATTGAGGGCGATGCCGGCTGCTTCTTCGCGGGGAAGCCCAACGCCGAACTCCTTTTCGATGCGACGGACGGCGAAAGAGCCAAGTCTGTATTCGTCTGGATAGCTCTGTTGGACGTCATACGCCATGGGCATTCGAATGTACATCTGCTTTCGAGCTCGTTCCACCGCATAGGCGATGTGGTCGGCGAGAATGAACGTGAGGTTCGGGGACAGTTCATAGGGAAGCTGGTTCCGTACGACGTCGACTATTTTTGCCGCGAACTCGAGAACTTCTTCTGGTAGGTCGCCAGCTGCGGAAAGATAGCGACTTCCGACATCGTAGAAGGTTCGAGATATCTCCGACAGCTTGAGATCACGAGGCAACTCGCCAAAGCCCAAGCCTCGACCCATGGCGATGAGCTCATTACCGTCGTCATCTATGCAGGTGACGACATTATTGTTGATCTTCTTGATCGCTCGCATTATTACACCTCCTTTCTGTCTGCCCGTGATGACGGGCGCGAATCAGTGAGCTGGAACCACGCTCATAAAGAAAAACTCTTCGACGCAACCGTAAGAAGACCCTTGGCCTCCACGGTTATGCCTCGAAGAGTAACAGCCCGTGCATCTTTGAATTGTCAGCTGCCTGGTTATGCTCCTCACGGATTACAGCCCAAGAACAACCGTATTGTAAGGGATTGAAAATGGAAGATTTCAAGTGAATTCATTTTAATCAGTGAGTGGAAGTTATCTATCGATGGGCGGCGTTGGCGATTTGACGGAGATGCTCCGTGGGCAGCAAGATGGTCAAGTTGCCGCTGCGTGTGACGTTTCTCTATGGTTGTAGCTGCAACCAGCTTTTCCATCGCCCGCCGATGCCTCTCCGCCCGCTCTGCGATGGACCGCGCGATAGCTTCCTGGCTCTGCATATACGACACCTTCATCGGCGACGTGGCGCCGGATTCTCCTTAAGGGCGAGCCAAGAGACGGCGATGAAGAGCCCCGCAACGAGGAGAATCGCGAATTTGATCAAATTGAGGGCGCCGTGCCCCAATGCGATGAGGAGTCTCTTGCGAAGGATCCGCCGTTCCGCTGCGGGGTGCTTTCGATATTCGATGTACACCCAGGCGAAGAATAGCGATATGTCGACCCCGAATGCGATGAGCCCGAAGGTCATCTGCTCCACCAACACCTGTACGCTCTCGTCCATAAGCGACCCTCTAGCGATGCCCTGAGCGGCGTGCACGCCAGATGCGATTCGCCGTGAACGTGACAATGAAAGATATCAGGAAGATTCTCATCATGTACCTCCCGCGCAAAATGGTCCCTTGGGATAATGGTACTGGTTCGCCCGGACGCAATTCGATGCTGGCTGCTAAGGGCGGGCGACTCTTGGTTGTCCGCAGCGCGTGGGTTTGCTCGCTACGCGAGCCTGTCGTCGGTCGTGGAGATGGGACGGAGGGTAGAAATGGGTAAGAGACGTGGCGGAACCCGCAAGGCCTGTGTCCTGGTTGCCGTGATGGCCTGCGTGCTTGCCGTGGTGGGATTGGGCCTCATCGCTACGGGGCGCCTGTGCATCACGTCGGCCCGACGTCCCGCGGATCGGTATGGGCAAGATTGCTGTTCAGACGGGGGAGGCGCCGCGGGCATCGCTCTTAGCGGCGCCGTGGACTCTCCCGACGTCGATTTCGATGGCATTCCGGACGACGAGGATATTCTCGCCGCCGCCCTCTCGTACATCGGGACGCGACCGCATTACAAGAGCGCCTATTACGCTTCCGGATATCCCGATGACGAGTTCGGCGTCTGCACCGACGTCGTCGCCATTGCATGTCGGGATGCCGGCTATGACCTGCAACGGCTGGTGGCTGCCGACATCGTCCACCGTCCGGACGCCTACGGCATCGCCGCCCCGGATCCGGCGATCGATTTTCGCCGCACCCCGAACCTCGAGGTGTTCTTGGGTGCCCATGCCCTGAGTCTTACCAATGATGTGCGGGAGATCGACCAGTGGTGCGGTGGCGATATCGTACTGTACGAAGGGCATGTCGGTATCGTGTCCGATCGCCGCAACGTGCAGGGGATCCCGTATCTCATCCACCATGCGAGCCCGTTCCAGCTGTGCTATGAGGAGGACGGGCTGGAGCGCTATGGACGCATCATCGGGCATTACCGCATGAAGCCCGCATGCCTCGACCTGCTCGAGCGGGCGTGACGGAACGTGTTCAGCTTGAGCGCGCGTTCCGTCCGGGCCACAGCGGCGCATCGATGTTCTGTCGGCGGGGCGCCCCGCACAGGGGGAACTTCGCCGTAACGCGTCGAGCTGCCGCACACCGGGCCGCCCCCGCTCCTACCTCGCGTGCGCGGTGATCGCACCGTGCAGCCAGGTGGCGCACCCGGCGACGTTCCCGTCGTAGTATGCGGTGAAGCGCTCGTCGGCGACGTACATCTCGGCCAGGCCGCGATGCGCTTCGGGCGTGTAGAAGTTCCAGGTGAATCCGAGCCACTCGCGGTGCATGGAGCAGATGCGCTCGCCTTCTTGGCCCGTCGGGTCGGCGCCCGCGGTCACGGCGGCCTCGAGCGCCTCGTTGATGGCCCGTCCCAACTCCTGGAAGCGCTCGAATTCCCCCTCGCTCAGATTGAGCATCTTGCGGTTCGCCTCGTCTGCCGCGGCGTCTCCCCAGCGCTCGCGAACCTCCTTGCCGTACTCGTGCTCGTTGTCCTCGATGAGGCCCCGCTTCATGCCCTCGAATTTGGCCTTGTCGCTCATGGGCGTTCCTTTCTCGATGTGTGCGATGGTGGTTTCGACGGTGCGGATGAGCGCCTCGAGGCGCGCATGCTCCGTCTTGAGCGTTTCGAGATGATGGGCGAGCGCGCGGCGGCGCTCATCTTCGGTGGCGCTCAGGGCGCGTGGGATCTCGGCCGTGCCTACGCCCATGTGGCGCAAGAGCAGGATCTCCTGCAGGCGGTCGATGTCCGCCGGCGTGTAGCGGCGGTACCCGTTGGGGCCCCTCGTGGGCTTCAGCAGCCCCTCTTCCTCGTAGAAACGCAATGTGCGGGTCGATACTCCCGCGATCTTGGAGACCTCTCCGATGCCGTATGTTTCCCGTAAGTCCATGTCGGCCTCCTCGACGTCGATCGTCCGTAGGATAAACCTTTCCGCAACATTAAGGTCAAGGACGGGCTTGGCCGGCATTCGCCGTCGATTGATACAATCGGAACACATAGATGTAAACAAATGCGACGCCCGCCCGCGCGACGGGGCGCCAAAGGGGGGTATTGATGCACGGCGACCTGTATCTTGTCCGACACGGCAAGACCATGTTCAACGAGAAGCGAGTGATCCAAGGTTGGTGCGATGCGCCTCTCACGCGCGAGGGCGAGGAGCAGGCGGAGCGCATCGGCAGGTATTTCGAGCGCGAGGGAATCACGTTCGACCATGCGTACACTTCCACGCTGACCCGCACACAGCAGACTATCGAGCGCATCGTGGGTATGAGCTATGAGCGCGTCGAGGACCTGCGCGAATGGGGGTTCGGCGCGTTTGAGGGGGAGCGCGTGAGCCTTATGCCGCCGTTCCCGTGGGGCGATTTCTATGTCCCCTTCGGTGGTGAGGCGCAGATGGACGTGCGCCGTCGTGTGAGCGATGCGCTTGCGCAAATCATGGCGCGTCCCGGCCATGAGCGCGTGTTGGCGGTGAGCCACGGGTCGGCATGTCGCGAGTTCCTGACCCGATGGGTGCCCGACGGCGGGTTCGATCATGGGAAGGTGCCCGGCAACTGCAGCATCATGCATTTTGCGTTCAGCGAGGGGATGTTCGAGCTGATTGAGGTCATCGAGCAGGATCGGCTGAGGGTACTGCTCGGGGAGTAGGCGCCTCGCGTCTCGGATGCGTCTTTTCGGCAGCACCGGTTGCGCGCTTTGCGCGTGGGCTTTCAAGTGGCGCGCGGCAAGACCGCCCGGCTCCATGGGAGCCGGGC
>OGZM01000429.1_pt1 | contig 54071 bp, 49 predicted proteins | sample 1576821 | NCBI WGS metagenome assembly OGZM01 (sample SAMEA3541491, study PRJEB24748) | human gut metagenome | biome: human gut; feature: human-associated habitat; material: faeces | place: China | collected 2012
ATATCGTTTTTTACGATGAATTCGCTGCATAAATTACGCAGATATTTTTAATCTCGATAATTTTATATTTATTTTTATTTTTAATCTATATCACAAAGTTCTTTTTCAAGTTCAGGGCTTGCTTTAAATTTAAGATATTTCCTTGGAACAGTTTGTATTTTCTGGCTGATATCCCTAGGATCTACAACTGTTATAGATTTTGTCTTTTTAACACGAAAACTTCCCACACCTCTTATAAGAAGTTCAGGATCTTGTTTCAAGGCTTCACAAAATGTTTCAATAAATCTTTCTACTTCTTTTCTTGCCTCTTCAGTTCTCTTCATGTTGTTGTGTTTCTTATAGAATGCTATAAATTCTCTTTTTATCATAGTTTCCTCCTGTAAATGAGCAGAATTTTATTATTATTACTATGATAATACACTATATAGTGTAAAAAATCAAAACAAACATAGAAAAAATTTATTTTTGGTTTATTTTTTATACTTTTATGATTACTTTTTATTACTCTTAAAAAATTTTCTCCAAAAAAAGAAAAAAACCGAATAAAAATTCGGTATTCTTCTTTAATTTTCTTGTTTTAATTTCTGATAAGAAACTCTTAAAAGTTCTTTCAGTAAAATTATAAAGCGTTAACTTTAGCTGCTAATCTAGATTTTTTTCTAGAAGCTGTGTTTTTCTTCATAACACCTTTAGTAACTGCTTTGTCTAGTTCTTTGTAAGCTACCATTAATGCTGCGTTAGAAGCTTCAACTTCTCCAGTAGCTACTGCAGTTAAAACTTTTTTAACCATAGTTTTAACTCTAGATTTTACTGCTTGATTTCTTTCTCTGTTTCTTTCGTTAATTAATACTCTCTTTTTAGCTGATTTTGAGTTTGCCAAATTAAAAACCTCCTAAGTAATATTACAATTATAATTTTTTGGTTAACTTATTTTGTTATGGTCTTAAAATTTAACAGGTAAGAATCTAAAAGAGAGACACATATCTAAAACAATGGACCAAAAATATTATAGCACAAAAGAATAAAATATAAAAGGAAAAAATAAAAAAATGTTTCTATTTTTTTGAAAAAAGGTTATTATATAAACTGAATTAGTATATACAAAATATAGAAAGGATTTTTTAATGAATATAGAGGAAAAAATATCTCAAAGAGCAAGAGAAATAATTGTTCGGGAGATTGAAGAGGCTGGAGGAAACGAAGTTTTTTTTCGTGGTATTCTTGACGAAAATAAAATAGTAGATGATGTTGAAGTTCTGGCTAAAGGAAACAGATACAGTGTTCCTGCTATTCTGAAAAGAATGAGAAAAAGCGAAATAATTATTCATAATCATCCTTCAGGATATCTTTATCCATCTGATGCAGATGTAGAAATAGCATCTATTTTTGCAAATAAAATGGATGGAGGTTCATATATCATAGATAACAACGCAGAAAACATTTATGTTATTACTGAAGCATATTTTGATGAAAATAAAAAAATAGATATTAAACCTTATTTTGAAAGAAACGGACTTCTGGCTCAATATTTCAAAGAGTTTGAATACAGAGATGAACAGCTGCACATGGCAGAACATATTGAAAAAGGATTGAATGATGAAAAAAAGGTTATTGTAGAAGCTGGAACAGGAACAGGAAAAACTCTTGCTTATCTTATTCCAAGCATACAGTGGGCTCTTGAAAATGAAAAAAAAGTTATCATTTCAACAAACACCATAAATCTGCAGGAACAGCTTTTAAATAAAGATATCCCTATTGTTAAAAAACTTATGCCGAAAGATTTTAAATATCTTCTTGTAAAAGGAAGAGGAAACTTTTTATGCAACAGAAAGCATGCTAATCTTGTAACAACAAAACTGGCAGAACTTGACGACCTTTCTGATGACCAGAAAAGACAGTTTGAAGCTCTTATAAAATGGGGAAAAGAAACAGAAACAGGAGATAAGTCAGAACTTTATTTTGAAGTAGATTTCACAGTATGGGAGATGTTTCAGAGTGAAACTGATATTTGTGCAGGAGCAAGATGTCCTTATAAAAGCGAATGCTTTTTTATGAAATCCAGAGAGGAAAAAAAGAAAGCAGATATTTTAATTGCAAATCACCATATTTTCTTCTCAGACCTCGCAATAAGAAAAGAGATTGGGTTTAATACTGATTACTCTATTCTTCCTGAATACGGGCTGGTTGTTTTTGATGAGGCACATAACATACAGAAAGTAGCAAGAGATTATTTTTCTTATGAAGCATCAAAATATGGATTTACAAAAGCTATGAACCAGATTCACAATGTTATAAACAAAAAGAAAACTAAAGGACAGTTGGAAATTCTTATTCAGTATTTAAAAAACAGAGATTATGAAGATAAGGAAATTGTTGAAAAACTTTTAGAGAATGATATCAGACTAAATCATAACAACCTTTTTAAAGCAGGACGTGATTATTTTGACCGTGTAATTGAAATATTTTCCAAAGGACAGGTTGGAAGCATCACATACAGAATAAAAAAAGATGAGATAATGGCAGCATCATTTTACTCTATGCTTAATGATGTTAAAGAAAATTTTGTTTTGGAATTTAACAATTATCTGAAACCTGTAAGAAAAGTTATTGCTGCTTTAAAAGAGGCTGAAGACAACGACGGAATTATAAATGATTTTATAAAGTACATTGAAAGACTTGAAGGTTTTTATGATAATTTTAAATTTATAAACAGCCTTGATGATGAAGAGTTTATATATTGGATTGAAGTTAATAACAAAAAGAATAACTCTAAGCTTGTGGCAACCCCTCTTCAGATTGCACATGAACTTAGTGAAAATCTTTATGATAATCTGAAACAGCTTATTTTTACCTCTGCAACTATTGCAGTAGAAAATAATTTTGATTATTTTAAAAATTCTATTGGTTTGGAAGAGGAAACATATGATAAAATTATAGCCTCTCCTTTTGATTATGACAAACAGATGAAGGTATATATTCCAAGCGGACTTCCAGATCCAAATGATAGAAACTTTTTAGATGAAATAGAACCTCTTTTGAAAAAAATGATTTTAAAAACAAGAGGACGTACTTTTATCCTGTTCACATCATATAAATCTTTGAACTATATGTATTATATGATGAGAGATGAGCTTGAGGCTGAAGGAATAGATTTCTTTATTCAGGGAATGTATCCAAGAACAAAACTTGTGGAAATGTTTAAAAACAGCGATGCCCCTGTTCTTTTTGGAACTGACTCTTTCTGGGAAGGGGTAGATGTAAAGGGTGAAAAACTTATATCTGTTATAATTGTAAAACTGCCGTTTAAAGTTCCAAGCGACCCTGTTACAGAGGCTATAATAGAAACATATGAACAGCAGGGAAAAAATCCTTTTATAGAATATCAGATTCCTGAATCTGTAATAAAATTTAAGCAGGGAATAGGACGTTTGATAAGAAGTAAAGAGGACAGAGGAATCATAACTATCTTAGACAACAGAATTGTAACTAAGAGATATGGAAAATACTTTATTGATAGTATTCCTTCAAAGAATATTATCAGAATCGACCAAAGTGAAATTATTGGTTAAGATATGGAGGACTTATGAAAAAGTTTAAACTTTTCGGTTTTAAATTTATTTTTAAACTGGAAAAAGAAAATCAGGATGATGTTCAGATTTACTCAGAGTCATACCGCTTAAAAGAAAAAATTGTATATCTTTTGCTGATTATGACTGTGCTTTCATTCAGTTCAAAATTTTATCTTCTTTTTAATCAAAATACTTATAAAAAAGGAAGTATAGTAAAAGAAGATATCTACGCTCCAAAAACTGTAAAATATAATGATGTGGCTAAAAGAGAGGCAATAATAGAAGAGCTTATTCTTACTTCTAAAAAAGAATATATCCATGTTCCTGAGGCAGAGGTAAATTATTATAATGGAATGAAAAATTTCTATGACCAGATTATAGCCCTGAAAAAAGGAACAAAGATAGATTTTAACTACAAGATTATAGAGGAAACAACAGGAAAAGATATTAATAAAAATCTTGTAAAAGAGATCTCTTCTTTAAGTGTGAGAAAAATTAACAGTCAAAGAGAAAAACTTTTGGAACTTCTTCAGGAAATATACAGTTCCGGAGTTACTAAAACAGACGGACTTATTACAATAAAAGATGAAGAAAATGCAAAAATAGAAAAACTGTCACCTCTTGAACAGAAAGTTCTTCATACATTCCTTGTTCCAAACTATGTTTTTGATAAAGAAAAAACAAAAGAAGAGATACAAAAGAAAACTTCCAAAATAGGACCGCAGATTGTTGAGGTACAGGCAGGAAGTATTGTTGCTAAAAAAGGAGAGGTTATCACTGAAAAGAAACTGGAAATGCTTAGTGCTCTTGGAATTTATTCATATGCTGAAAGCCTTTCAAGATTTCTTATAAATGGTGCTTATCTGCTTTTAATATCATTTATCTCTTATCATATAATCGGAAGAATATTTAAAAAAGAGATATTGAACAAAAATATTTACAGAGCGGTATTTATTCTTATAACAGGAGCTTTTGTAATCTTAAGATTTATAGATAACGAATATATGTTTATTATACCTTTTGAGGTTATTTTCTTCATGCTTGGTATACTTGTAAATTCTACATTTGCATTTACTCTGGGAATGATATGTCTTTTATTCTTGATGCCTATGCTTGATTATAACCTTATATATTTCTTTACTTATCTTTTCTCTATTCTTTTAGGGGAAATTCTTTTAAGAGATATAAAAACAAGATCGCAGCTTATAAATCTTGGTGTACAGCTTTCAATAGTAAGATTTATACTGTTCCTTATTTTAAGTTTCTTTTTAGTAGAAATAAATGTTTCTGTTGTAATGAAAGCAGGACAGATTATTATAGCAGGTATTCTTTCAGGAATGATAAGTATTGCCCTTGTTCCTTATTTCGAAAGAACATTTAATATTCTTACTAAATTCAAGCTTCTTGAGCTTGGAGATTTATCACAGCCTTTACTGCGTGATCTGTCTGTTAAAACACCGGGAACTTTCTACCACTCAATGATGGTTGCAACTTTATCTGAGGCAGCAGCAGATGCTGTTGGAGCAGATTCTATTTTCACAAGGGTTGCATCTTATTATCACGATATTGGTAAAATGAAAAGACCTAAATTCTATGTTGAAAACCAAGAAGGAGGAGTTAATCCTCACAACTCTATATCTCCATTCCTTAGCGCTCTTATTATTGCTGCACACACAAAAGAGGGAGCAGAACTTGGAAAAGAATATAAGATACCTAAAGAGATCAGAGATATTATGTTTGAACATCAGGGAACAACTCTTCTTGCTTATTTCTATAATAAAGCAAAACAAATTGACGAAAATGTTCAGGAAGAAGATTTCAGATATCCGGGACCTAAACCAAAAACAAAAGAATCAGCAATCATCATGCTTGCTGACTCAATAGAGGCTGCTGTAAGAAGCTTGGATGAAAAAACTCCTATCACTATTGAAAACATGATAAGAAAAATTATTGCAGGAAAAATGGACGATGGACAGCTTTCAGATGCAGACTTAACATTTAAAGAGATAGAAACAATTATAAAAGTATTTACAAAAACTTTAATGGGTATTCACCATGTAAGAATTAAGTATCCGGGACAAAAATAAAATCCCGTCAAGGAGGAAATAGAGTTGAAACTAAATTTAGATTTAGGAATTAATATTGAAGGATATGATGCCGAAATAAACTTTGAAGATGTTGAAAAATATATCACAGAAGTTTTGAATAAAGAATACGAAAGCGACAGAGAGGTATATGTTTCTGTTCTTCTTACAGGAAACGATGAGATACAGACAGTAAACAGAGATTTCAGAGGAAAAGATATGCCTACTGACGTAATATCTTTTGCTTATCACGACAATGGAGAAGCAGACACAGGAATATTTGATACACTTGGAGATATTATAATCTCTCTTGAAAGAGTTGAAGAGCAGAGAAAAGATTACAATCATTCATTTAAAAGAGAATTTTATTATGTTTTAACTCACGGACTTCTTCACCTTCTTGGTTACGACCATATGGAAGAAGAAGAAAAAAAGATTATGAGAGCCAAAGAAGAGGAGATATTAACTAACTACGGTTATACAAGAGATATATAAAAGCAGGTGATATTATGCAGACATCAAAAGAGTATTTACTCTTCAGTATTCTTTCATACTACAATCTCACTGAAAACACAAAAGGAGAATTTCTTGTCAATGCTCTTGAAGAGATAAATTTTGGAAGAAATATCTCTTCAAATGCAAACCTTTTCAGAGATGATGCATATGGAAGATGCAGTGAATATTTTATAAAAGAATTGGAAAAATGGAAAATTTTTGATATAGATAACAGAACAGGAATTGGAGGAAACGGAAAATCAAATTCCGGATTTTTTTCCATTGTTTTTACTGACGGAGATGAATATGTTATTTCATACAGAGGCAGTGAAACATACCCTTTTGAAGAAGCTTACAAAGATTTTATCGAAACAGATCTTCTTTTGGGAATGGGAAAGAAACCTTTACAGTTCTGGGAGGGACTGGAAGTTTTTGAAAATCTCCTTTCTTTAGGAATTCCCTTTGAAAAAATAAGCATTACAGGACATTCTCTTGGAGGAGGAATAGCACAATTTGTAGCTATTATGCTTTTTAAAAATCATGGAAAAGTTCCTAAAGTATGTACATGGAATGCTGTAGGAATAAATCGTGACGGAATTATAGGAATAGAAGATTTTATAGATTTTGAAAAAATTCTTGACTCATGTCATCTTACAGAGGAAGAAAAGAAAATTTTTGCTGAATTTAAGCAGCCTTATTTAGATTTTTTTCTTAAAGAACTGAAGAAAATGAAAATAATAAAAGACAACAGAACTGTTCTTGTTGATAAATACACTACATTTTATTTTCATATAGATGATGTGTTTATTGAATCACTGGCTAAACATACAAACTTTAAACAGATTCTTAAAAAGATTCCTATAGACAGAAGAAGAGAGATTCTTTTAAATGAAAATCTTATAGACAAACTGTTTCAATTAGATAATCTTACAGGACTTCTTCATAATGCTGTAAAGTTTATAGAACTTTTAAATGAAAACAAAATTTTTGAAACTAATGTTATCAATTTCTGCCACTCAAAAGATTTGGTAAGTTTCCTGTTCCCTCATATTGGAACTACATATCAGGTAGATCTTGATTTTCTGAAAAAAGATGCAGGGAGAAACAGCAGATTTTTTAGAAACCTTTCTATTTTTAAAAAATCTGTACAGAGCTATCATTTTGAAGATGTGTTTATTCCTTTTATAGCTCCCACAGGATCTTTTACGGATACTATATCCGTTGATTATATGAGCAGTGTTTTAAGAAAAATAATATATCTTGAATATACTTTTTCAAAAGAATTTCTTGGCAGCTATTTTACAAGAATAGAAATTACAGAAGAAAATTTTACAAAATATAAAAATGAAATATTAACCGGAATTGAAAAAACAGGAGACGATATTCTTTATAAAGACAAAGTGAAAGCTAAAGTTCAGCTTATGGATCTTGAAGATGTCAAACTTCTTTGGGAAAAAACAAAAGCAAAAGCACCAAGCCCTTATATAAGTCAGGATATCTATGATTTGATTGTATTTAGAAAACATTATATTTAATTAAGAATATCTGCTGAACAGCAGGAGGAAAAAATGAAATATGAATATAAATTAGAAAAAGAAATAATGTGTCCTATTGAGTATGGACTTGGCATTTTTGGAGGAAAATGGAAATCAAGAATCATATGTGTTCTCTCTGCCAAGTCTTCAATGAGATACACTGAAATAAAAAAAGAACTTTCTAACATAACCGACGCAGTTCTTGCAGCCATGCTTAAAGAGATGCTTACAGATGGTATAATAGAGCGAATTCAATATAATGAAATACCTTTGAGAGTAGAGTATTCTCTTACGGAAAAAGGAAAGTCAGTGCTTCCTATATTACAGGGAATTTGTGCTTGGTCAAGAAAGAATACAGAAGAAGATTTAGATAAAAAACTTCCTGCATGCCAAAGCTGTCCACAATTGTATTAATAATTAATACTATGAAATTTATTAGTAACTAATAAATTTGCTAATATCTTCAAAAAATTTTTTTCATATGATATGCTTTAGTTATCTTAGAAAAATAAAAATTTTATGGAGGTAATAAGAATGGAAGTAAAAGCATTTCTTGAAATTACAATGAAAATATCTGAGGAAAAACGCCCTGCTGCTGCTAAAATCTATAATGATTATCGTGGACCTTTTTTAAGTGAAATTAAAGGAGCATTATCAAAACAGCTTCTTGTTCGTAAAGAAGATGTTCAAGTTTTACATGGATTTGACAGTATAGAGAATGCAGAAGCATATTTATCAAGTGAAATGTTTAAAAATGATGTTTTTGTAGGATTACAGCCTTTATGGACTTCAGCTCCAGAGGTTAAAATTTATACAATAGCAGCTTAAACAATTTAAAATTAATATATAAAAAATATCTGCGTAATTTATAAAGCAAAACAGAATACAGAAAAATTGGCTGCTCGAACCTCTTTAGCAGAGCCAACGAATTAAAAATTTTATTTATTAAATTTTTAATTCGTTCTATATTCTAAATTCTGTGCAATATAAATAGCAGATATTTTTTTACAAATAATTTTATAATCTCTAACAAACACTGTTTATATTAATTTTTTACAACATCATATGCAATTTTAACTGTTTCTCCCTCAAGAGAAACACCTTTTGATACAGTAATCGGCAGTTTCTGTTCTGCTGAAAATCCTATAGTTTCTCCATCTTTCAATTCAATATTATTGCTGATTACATAATGAGCTATATCGTAAATAAAATTATACAAATCAAACGGGTCAAGGCTTGTATTTAAAACCTCTATTTCTTTTTTATCGAAGAAATCCAATCCCATTGTATAACCACAGACACCATTTTCAGAATTGTACAATCCTATATATATCATGTCTGCCAAAGGAAGTTCATTTTCCTTCATATATTCTGCTACCTCTATATATTCATCTGAAGGTATAACAGTAGGATATTTATAAATTCCAATAGTATTATCAAGTTTTAATGCACTGGCAGCTGCTTTTATAAATAAGCTGCTCACTTCAAGAGAATCTCGTCCAAACACAGCTAAAATTATCTGTGCCTGATGTTTTGCTGTTTCTTCAACTCCATTACTCCATAAATAATTATGTGAAGCATTTTCTTCTGCCTCGCCGTTTGGGATAGGAACAGGAACAAATGAAAAAGCTATCATTGTTTCATCAAGATAAAAAATAAGACTGTTTTCTTCAACTTTATTTGTTGCCTCTATTTTCCAATCTTTTTTCAAATTTTCGATAATTTTGCTGAAACAGCAGTTCTTATCTCTTAAAAGAATAAATCCATTTAACACTTTTCTTTGCTTTTCCATAATTCAGCCCTCCATTTTCTGTGATAAAAATTTTAAGATAAAATTGTCTGAACAGAGTATATTTTATTTTCAACTTCCGAATATTTTTTATTTACATCTTCATCTTCCATATTTAAATATACTTTTACATCTTTAAGATATTCCAGAGCCTTATCTCTTTCACCAATTTCAGCATAAATATCTGCAAGTTCCAAATGAACCCAGCCTCTGTATGCTCCCATTTCCAACACCTTATTTTGGCACTCAAGTGCCTCTGAATATTTTCCAAGTTTTCTATAAGATATTCCAAGATTATATTCAAGCCATTCATCAGTTCCAGTTGAAAGTTCTTTTCCTTTAAGATAATAATCAACTGCCTCTTCATCTTGGTTCATTCTGCTTAAACACCATGCTATTTGAAGATTAATCCATGAATCATCTCTTCCCATCTCAACAGCTTTCTCAAAATATTCCATTGCTTCTTCATATTTTCCCATTCCTCCAAAATCCCAGCCGATTTCAGAGTAAATCCAAATATCATTTCTGCCAAGTTTTTCTGCTCTTTCAAGATATCCTGCAGCCTCTTCACATCTTTCAAGCTGCCCAAGAACATAACCGATTTCTGAAAGAAGAGAGATATTATTCTGTCCTCCCTGATTTTCAGATTTATATAAATAGTTCAATCCCTCTCCTGTATTTCCTAAACGAACAAGATTATATCCTATCTGGAAATTAAGCCATGTATCATCCCTTCCAAGTTCTTCTGCTCGTTTTACATATTCAAGAGAGATTTCATATTCTCCCATAAGTCTGTAATTCCATCCCAATTCAGAATATAAAGAAATCAAATTAGTTTCAGGTGTGCTCATCTCCTCTGCTTTCGTTAAATACTCAACAGCTCTTTCAAATTCACCTGTTCTTCCCAGATTCCAGCCTATTTCATAATACAGCCATTCGTCATTTCTGCCAAGTTCTTCTGCTTTCAGCATATAATCTGCTGCTTCTTTATTTTGTCCAAGTTCTCCGTAAGACCACCCTATTTCACATAAAAACCAGGCATCATTTCTGCCAAGTTCTTCTGCTTTTTTCAAATATTCTAAAGCCTCTTCACATCTTCCCATTTTATTGAGATTCCATCCAATCTGACTTAAAAGCCATGGATTGTCTTTTTCCTCTTTTTCAGCTTTCTTCAGATACTCAAGAGCCTTTTCATAATCTCCCATACTTCCAAGTAGCCAGCCTATCTGCCCTAAAACCCAGATACTTTCCTCATACTTTCCTGCATCTTCAAGATTCTTTGCAAGTTCATCAAGAATATTTATATCATCAGCCTCAAGCTCCTGTTTTTCATCTAATTCGAGAACTTTATTTATAATTTTTTCATACTCGCCGTTTTCACGCCACTCATTTATCTGTTTTCTTAATTCTTCTTTCATAAAGTTTCTCCCGTCAGTATTTTAACTTTTTTAAATTTAACTATTATGATTTATATACTTCAACTTTCCCTGTTTTCCTTTATTTTTTATCTAAAATATAAAAAAAGCCATGCATTTTTTTCAGCACAGCTTTGTATAAGCATATAATTTTTAGTCTTCCGCAAAATATCCAAGTTCTTTCAGGAATGGCTTTTTCTTTCTCCAATCTTCTTTAACTTTGACCCAAAGATTAAGATAAATCTCTTTTCCTAAAAGAATTTCTATTTCACGTCTTGCTTCAGTTCCAATATCCTTAAGCATTTTTCCGTTTTTACCTATTATAATTCCCTTTTGAGAATCTCTTTCAACATAAATATTTATATCAAATTTATCTTTTCCGTTCTCTCTTCTTTCAACATTGATTATTTCAATTGCAATAGAATGAGGCACTTCATCTCTTGTTTTTAAAAGGATTTTTTCTCTTACAATTTCTGTCATTATTCTGTAAACAGGCATATCTGTATACATATCTTCAGGATAGTATTGTATTCCCTCTTCTAAAAACGGATCTATTGCATTTAAAAGTTTTGCAAGCCCTATTCCATATTCTCCTGCAATCTCAACAATCCCGTCAAATTTTCCAAGTTTTTCTTCTATTTCAGCTTTCTTAGCCTCAATCTGCTCATTTGTAAGTTTATCTATTTTATTAATTACTAAAATTCTTGGTGTTCTTCTTGCTTCAAGAACTCTCTCCATCACAAATTCATCACCTGTGCTTATCTCTTGTGAACCGTCAAGAATCATCAGTATTAAATCAACATCTTTAAGGATTTTTATTGCACTGTTTGTCATATATTCCCCTAAAAGATGTTTTGGTTTGTGTATTCCCGGTGTATCAATAAATACATATTGATTTCCGTTTACATTTAAAATTCCTTTTATTGTATCTCTTGTTGTTCCTGCTTTATCTGAAACTATTGCTACTTTTTCACTGACCAGTTTATTTATCAGGGTCGATTTCCCTACGTTTGGTCTTCCCACCACAGCTATAAATCCAGCTTTCATCTAATCATCTCCTATTCCTATTCTAAAATATTCATCCCTTATTTTCTCTGTAAAGTCTTCTTTTTTCTCTTGGTAAATCTCTCTTCTTTCATGCTGACACTTATTTTTTATCATACTTGGAAGAACTTCTCTTTCAATTCCTGCCTTTACTCCGTATTTCATAAATCTTGCACGAAAATTCTGTATACTTAAATCACAGAAAATTTTATCATCATAACTGTCTTTAACTAAGTTGTTTCTGTATTTTGTCACATACTCTTTCAGCTCTTCTCTATTTTCTTCTGAGAGCTCCACAATTATATACTCTGTACTTGTTTTTACAATAAAAGATTTATAATCACTGTTTTCCATTTCAGAAATTTTTAAATTTAATATATCTGTTATCTGCATTCCTGTTTCAGCAAGAAGTTTTATTATTATTTTATCTCTTTTTCCTTTTTCATTGTTCTCGCAGCTGTTAAGAATATCCCTAAGTTCATTCAGTTCTATTTTGTCTGTATTTTTTACAAATTTTCTGGACATTACAATCTCTTCTGTGGGAGATTCTTCAATTATCTCTGCTTTCAGAAGATATTTGTAAAAACTTTTTATTGAACTTACCTTACGGATTATAGAATTTTCAAGATATTTTGTTTCCATAAATTTTATATAATCAGCAATATCTGTTTTCTCTGCCTCTTGAAAAGTTTTCTCTCCAAGAAAATCTTTAAAATCCAAAATATCTTTTTTATACATGTTCAGACTTATTTCTGATACAGTTTCTTTTTTCTGTGCTGCCTCAAGAAATTTTTCCAGTAAATCCATATTTTTTACTCCTCAGACAACAGCTCTTTTGCGTGACTTATAACAGCATCTGAAATATTCTCTCCTGCAAGCATTCTTGCAATCTCATTTATTCTGTCTTTATCATCAAGCTTTCTTACTGTTGTAATTGTTTTTTCATGCTCTGTTCTTTTTTCAATATAAAACTGCTCCCTTGCTTTAGATGCAATAGCTGGAGAATGGGTAATACATATTACCTGTGCATTCTGCCCTATCTCTTTCAGCTTTCCTGCTATCTTTCTTACAGTTTCTCCTCCTACACCTGTATCAATCTCATCAAAAATAAGAATAGGTATGTTGTCAACATGTGAGAAAATAACTTTAAGAGCAAGCATAATTCTGCTTACCTCTCCTCCGGATGCAATTTTCTGCAATGGTTTTGGTTTCTGTCCTGCATTTGTAGAGATAAAAAACTCTATGTTGTCAGAACCGTTTTTCCCCATTGTTTCTTTTTCTTCCAGCATAATTTCAAATTTTGCATCTTTCATATTAAGATATGTCAGTTCGTTTCCAAGTTTTTCCTCAATTTTTTGAATACATTCTTTTCTTATATTTCTAAGTTCCAAAGCATATTTCCAATAATTTTCTCTGGCTGTTTCTCTCTCTTTTATAAGTTTTTTAACTTGAAAATTACTTTCATCAAGATTTCTTAATTTTTTCTCAATATCGTTTCTGTATTCTAAAATTTCATCAATAGTTGAACCATATTTATTTTTAAGCTTTCCTATTGCATCAAGTCTTGAAATAACCTCTTCCAGTCTGCTTTCATCAACTTCAATATCCTCATTCAGACTTTCCATTGAACTTACACAGTCTTCCAAATCATAATAAACTCTTTCAAGTCTTTCAAGATTTTCCTGAAATTCCTCTCCATAGTCTGCTATCATCTCAATATTTTTCTTGCTTGCATAAATAATGCTCAAAGCATTAACCTCGCCGTTTTTAAGACAAGCCTCTGCCATAGAAAGTTTTTCTTTTATCTTTCCTGCATTGAAAAGTTTCTTATATTCATTTTCCAAAGTTTCATCTTCATTTTTTACAAGTTTTACTTTATCTATCTCATCAAGCTGAAATTCATAAAACTCTTTCTTTTCTCTCAGCTCTTTTTTCTCTTCATCTATTCTTTCAATTTTTCTGTCAAGTCTTGTGAAATCATCAAGAGCTCCCTCAAGATTTTTTCTTATCTCTTTTGTTGAATCTTCTGTAAATTTATCCAAAAGTTTTATATGGTTTTCTTTATTTAAAAGCATCTGGTGTGAGTGCTGTCCCACTATGTCAACAAGTGTTCCCATTATCTCTTTCAATCCTGAAACAGGGACTCTCATGTTGTTTACAAAGGCTTTTCCTTTACCTTTGCTGTCCATAGTTCTTCTTACAATTACTTCTCCGTCCTCTGTTTCTATTCCAAGCTCTTCCAGCTCTTTTTCCTGCTCTTTGTTTACACTGAAAACCCCTTGGGCAACAAGAAGTTTTTCTCCGTCACGAAGCATCTCTATATTTGTTTTTTCTCCAATAAGGAGATTTATCCCGCTTAAAATAATAGATTTTCCTGCTCCTGTTTCCCCTGTAAGAGTAATAAGCCCGTTGCCGAATTCCAAATCAAGCTTTTCTATTATGGCTAAATTTTCTATCTGAAGTTCTTTTAACATAGATTATCTCCCCACTTTAGTTTTTCTTTAAGCACTGAATAATAATTTCTGTTTTTCGGCAGAAGAAGTTTTAATTTCTTATGAGAATATTTTACTTTTATTTTATCTGTTCTGCTTATTTTCTGCCATGATTCTCCGTCTGCAATTACAAAACTTTCTCTGTCGCTTTCAGGTTCTTCTTCAACTTTCACACAGATTTCTCTTTTTATATCTATAACAATAGGACGTGTTGTAAGATTGTGAGGTGCAATAGGAGTTATAAGCACAGCATCAAGATAATGAGAGATTATCGGTCCTCCTGCTGATAAAGAATATGCAGTAGAACCTGTTGGAGTAGAAATAATCACTCCGTCTCCTCTGTAACAGTTTATTTTTCCCTTGTCAGAATAAAGACCTATTTTCACAGGCTTTCTTGCCATTCCTCCGTTTGAAAAAACAACTTCATTAAGAACGCTTTTTTTCTCATTATTTATCCATACATCTAAAAGTCCTCTGTAATCTATCTCATAATCTCCTGAAAGATATGATTTGCAAGCTTCTATTCCCTCTTCTGCTTTTATCTCTGTAAGAAAACCAAGACTTCCTGCATTTACAGCAATAACAACAATATCTTCATTTTTTATTAATTTCTGAGTTGCACGAAGAAGAGTTCCGTCTCCTCCTATAACAACTGCAAAATCAGCATCTTTTATATAAGCTGCAGAGAGAATTTCAATTTTTTCATTTTCCAGAAACTCTTTGATTTTTTTATAGTTCACTGCTGCTGTCTGTTTATCTTCGTTATAAAAAATCACACACTTTTTCACAAATTCCTCCATACTTAAAACAGTAATTCAGGATTAATAGGTTTTAAATTAAATCTCACTTCATAATACAGATTAGGTTTTTCTTCTGTTGAAAGTCCAAGTATTCCCACAACCTGTCCTGCATTTACTCTCTGATTTACTTTTACCTTTGAGGAAATAATATTTCCATATACACCTATTGTGTTATAACCATAATCTATCATAACAACTTTTCCAAGTCCTTGAAGTTTATCCACATAAATTACTTTACCGCTCAAAGATGCTTTTACCTGTGCTCCAAGTTTTGAATTAATTTCTATTCCATTGCTTGTTACAGATTTTGCCTTTACCTGCTTAAATCCCACAATAATATTTCCGCTTACAGGTTTTATTGCCTTTCCAAGATTTTGCTGTGCTTTTGTAAAGTTCACATCTTTTGATACAGTTGTTCTTTTCTTGATGATATCCTCTATCTCTTTTTCTATTCTCTGTTTTTCTTTTTCCAGACTGCTTATTGTTTTTATATGAGTCTTTTTCTCTGAATTAAGCTTTTGTATCAAAGCATTTTTCTGTTTCTGCTTTTTGTCTATCTGTATTTTTTTACTGTTCAGCTGAGATTTTAATGAACTTAATTTTCTTTTTTCCTGCTCTATATCAGCTTTTACAGTGGCAATACTTGACTGTACATCTTTTATTTTTGTCATTCTGTTTAAATCTTCATACAAAACTCTTGCAAACTGTCTTTTCAAAATACTTTCATCTTCAAAACTCTGATATCCCTGGCTTCTTCTTGACCATGCAATAATTTTTGCATCAAATTCAGCCTTTTTTCTTTGTAGTTCTTTAGAGTTGAAAGTCATATTTCTTTCTCCGTAGTCTATGTTTTTAGATACTACTGTTATCTCTTCTTCTATTTTATCTCTATCTCTTTCAATAGCTTCGATATCTTTTTTTATCTCCTCTATCTGCTGAGCAATTGTTTTCTTCTCAATATCTATATTTTCAATTCTTTCATTTTTAGCCTTTATTTCATTATCCAGTTTCTTTAGTTTTTCTTTCATGTCATCAACACTGCTTGAAAAAGCTGTTATAGTCAGACATATAAAAAAAACTAATATTTTTTTTATGCCTCTCATTTTTTTGCTCCTGTCTTTTTATCAACAGGCATAAACCATGCACATAAAATTATAAGCACAGCTGCTATACCCAGAAAATGTATCACTTGGAAAAGGCTTAATATCTCTGCAAAAATTCCCTCTTGAATAAGTGTTCTTCTCATTATTACATAAAAATTGAAAAACAGTACAAGGCTTAAAAGCACAGCTGTTGTAAAAGGCAGCAGATTTATATTTTTAGCTCTTATACGGTTTCTTTGGTTTGTTTCATCTGTCATCACATTTATTATGTAATCATTTTCCACTTGGAATAAGAACAGGGAATTTATTAAAAACAGAGAACATACAGCACCTATTGCTGTTATCACTCCAAAAAGATTAAGCACTCTCACTCTGCCGTTTATTTCAGAGATATATGTGCCATCAACAAAAAATTCTTTTATTTCCTGAGTTTCCTCAAGAACATTCTGCAGTTTTTCTACATCACCTGCATTTTTAAAATATATTCTAAGGCTGTCTGGAAGAGGATTTTCCCCTCTTGGTATAACAATTCCAAGATTTTTCTGCAGATCTTTAAATGCCTCATAGCTGTCTACATAAATTACTTTTTGAACTTCGTTTAAATTTAAAAACTTTTTCTCAAGTTCACCTTTTTTAGACTGAGATAAATTATTCTGAAGCTCTGCCATTATAAAATTCTTATTTTTCAGCTGTTTTATTTCAGAAGTTATATTTAAAAACACTGCAAAAAACATATTAAAAACAAAAGCGGCAACAATTATTCCAAAGAAGCCCCTCTTTATTCCCGTAAAATTATTAATCTCTCTTCTGTCTTTTCTGTTAAACATTATACTCTGCCTTTCTAAAAATAGGATAAACTTAAAAAGATTGACTTGTAATACAAAATAAGAGTTTGTTGCACAAAGTCTAAGAACAAAATTCTTGAGATTAAAAATATTTTTGTAATTTATGCAGCGAATTCATCGTAAAAAACGATATGTCTGAGCTGAAAGCGAGTTTATCGTTTTTAGATGAACGAGCAATATAAATAAAAAATATTTTTACGAAAAGAATTTTATTCTTAGACTATTATTTTATAAATGCAACTTTGTCTTTATATTATTCAGTCAATCTCTATACTAAAATTAATTATAAATTTTCTTTAATTACAGAGATTAATTTCTCTGCTGTTAATTCATATTTTTTAAGAAGTTCTTCTCCAGTTCCGCTTTGTCCAAACTTGTCATAAATTCCAACTTTTTTAACTTTAGTTGGGTGAACTTCTGATAAAAATTCTGATACTGCTGAACCAAGTCCGCCGATTACAGAATGCTCCTCAGCTGTAACTATAAATTTAGTTTCCTGAGCTGCTTTTAATATTGTTTCTCCGTCAAGAGGCTTGATTGTTCCAACGTTGATTACTCTTACTGAAATTCCTTCTTTTTCAAGTTCTTCAGCTGCTTTTAATGCTTCAGCTGTCATAAGTCCTGTTGAAACTATTGAAACATCTTTACCGTCTTTTAATGTATTTGCAATTCCGATTTGGAAATCATAATTGTCATCAAAAAGTACAGGAACTCCTAATCTTCCCATTCTAATATAAACAGGTCCGTCATATTCTGCTGCTGCAAAAACCATTTTTTTAGTTTCTGTTGCATCTGCCGGAGATAAAACTATCATTCCCGGAATTGATCTCATTAGAGCTATATCTTCGATTGATTGGTGAGATGCTCCGTCCTCTCCAACTGATATTCCTGCATGTGTAGGAGCTATTTTAACATTTAATTTTGGATAAGCAACTGTGTTTCTTATCTGCTCAAATGCTCTTCCTGCTGCAAACATTGCAAATGTTGATGCAAATGCTGTTTTTCCTGATGCAGCAAGTCCTGCTGCTGTACCTATAAGGTCAGCTTCTGCTATTCCAACGTTAAAGTGTCTTTCTGGGAATGCCTTTTTAAATACACTTGTTTTTGTTGAACCAGATAAGTCTGCATCCAGTACAACTACGTTTTCATTTATTTTTCCAAGCTCAGCTAAAGCTTCTCCATAAGCTTCTCTTGTCGCTTTTTTTATCATCTTTTAATCCCTCCTAGATAAAGTAAAATCCTTTTGATTTTATTAGTCGTTTTTAGATAATTCTTCTAATGCTTTTTCTGTCTGCTCAGCGTTTGGTGCACTTCCATGCCAAGATGCTAAGTTTTCCATGAATGAAACTCCCTTACCTTTTACAGTGTGAGCTATAATCATTGTAGGTTTTCCTTTTACAGTTCTCGCCTCATCTAAAGCATCAAAAATTTCTTTAAAATCATGTCCGTTTATTTCGATTACATGCCATCCAAATGCTTTCCATTTTTCATCAACAGGCTCTATTCCCATAACTTTATCTACATTACCGTCTATTTGAAGATTGTTGTTGTCAACAAAAGCACAAAGATTGTCAAGTCCGTAGTGAGCTGCTGTCATTGCTGCCTCCCAAACTTGTCCTTCTTGTAACTCTCCGTCTCCAAGTAAAGCATAAATTCTGTTTTCTGTTTTATCTAATTTTGCTGCTAAAGCCATTCCGTTAGCAACTGATAATCCCTGTCCTAATGATCCTGTAGAAATTTCTACTCCAGGAACTTTTTTCATGTCAGGGTGACCTTGAAGAATTGAACCGTATTTTCTTAAAGTCATTAATAAATCTTTTTCAAAATATCCTCTCTCTGCAAGCGCTGCATATAATACTGGAGCTGCATGTCCTTTACAAAGAACAAATTTGTCTCTTCCCTCCATTTTTGGATTTTTAGGGTCTATATTCATTTCCTCAAAATATAGAGCTGTTACTATATCTGCCGCAGATAAAGAACCTCCCGGATGCCCTGATTTTGCACTGCAGATCATTTTTACAACGTTTTTTCTGATTTCGTTGGCTGTCTTTGATAAAAGATTAATATCCTTCATTTTTACTCCTTTCAAAATATTGTTCTTTATTAATTATATTATTTTATTTCTTATGTTGTCAAGAACTGTAACCTTACCATTTTTTTATATCTTTCACATAACTTACAAGCTGTTTTTTTCCTCTGTTTATTTCTCTGTTCAGCTCATCAAATTTCATACTCCCCATAATTCCAAACAGAAGAATAAATATTATACATGGTCTGAAAAATTTTTCCTCTTTTACTATATTTTTTAAAAATGTCCATAAAGCAAGAAAGGCAAAGAAAACATATTCCTCATATGATTTTATCATTTTAAGAGTTATATATCCCGATACTATTATCCAAACAGCAAATAAAATTTTACTTGTTCTTGCTGACAAAGGTATCCGTGCAACTGGAAGATGAAGAAGAGCTCCTCTGCTCCACCCTTTTGGAAAAAAATCAAAAATAAAATGTATAGTGAGAGCAAGAGCAAATCCTGCTATAAAAAATCTGAAAGTATCATTAGTTTCTTTTTTGTAAAGCTCTAAAAGCAGAAATAAAAAAAGAGGGCTGTGTGTTAAAATATTTCGGTGCTGCAATTTTAATTTAAAATCCCAGTCAGGAAATTTTATCCCAACAAGGAAAGCTGTTATAGATACAATAATACCTATAAGCCCTATTTTATCCACATACTCTAAAATAACTTCCATACATCTCTCCGATTAGTTTTCATATACTTTCATTTTACTATATTTTTAGAAAAAAAGCACTAATTAATATAATTAAAAAATCGGTATTCTGAATTTTATCAGATTTACCGATTTTTATCTTATTTCTTTTCTTCTTTTAATTCTTTAAAAATATTTTTTAAAGGAGCTTTTATAATTGCAAAGAACATTCCTGCACATAATCCAAGGAATAATCCAACAGCAATAAGAATTTTTGTATTTAGTTTAGAAATAGCTGAAGGGGATAAAACAATAATATTTTTTTCTCCTGTTAAATCTATAACCTCTTTATTTCCTGCAATATTTTTCTGAATTTCTTTTAATTCAATATCTTTTAAATAGGCAGAGTTTAAATCTTTTATTTTCTGTTGATATTCTATATAAAGTACAGGAGATATAAGTGAAATGTTTGAACTTGCATTTTCCATAGAAGTATCGTCAAAATATTCTTCTACAACTTCCATAATTTCTTTATTTAAAATTTCTGTTTCTTCTGTTAAAGTTTTTAGTCTGTTTTCTGCTGCTGCCACTTCTTTTGAAAAGTTTTTATTAAACTCTTTATTAATTTGTTCATCATCAAAATTTACTATTTTAATAAATTCATCAGCTTTGCTTTCTATTTCTTTACGTTTAATTTTTGTAAAAAGCTTATAGTTTTTGTTTTTTCCATCAATTATTTTTACGAAACTGTTATCGTCAGTTTTATTTGATAAAGAATTAAAAGAATCTTGAATAATCTGATTAAGAACTGGAGGCGCATTTTTATATTTTTCATTATACTGATTTATCTTAGCTGCTGTTTCGTTAGAAAATTTTATTTCAACCCCATAATTTTGTGCCCTATTTGTTTTATAAAATGCAACCCCTGAAGCCAAAACAGTAAAAATTACTGTTGTAATAATAACTAAATTTTTTTCCCTGATAATTGTTTTTAAAAGATCTACTAAATCGATTTCATCATCTTCATAGTATTTGTTTTCTAATTCATATTTCTCCATCTTCTCTCCTCACTGTGAAATTAAAATTAAAAAAACTGTATAAAAAATTATAATTAATTATACAGATTTTTCTTTTTTTATAATACCATATTTTTATTAATTTTTGAATCTTTTTAATAAAAAAGCATAATTTTTTTTTTGATTTTTTTTGTATAATTAATTATAATTAACTAAACAGATTTGTCGTTTTGATGTTTTTTGCAGTACTTTCGTAAAGAAAAATATCTGCATACGTTAAAAAATTTTATGGAATATTATACCATAAATTGAACGACTTTTGAAGAATTTTATTATTAAAGGAGAGTAAAAAATGGTTTTAGAAAAAAAAGAGTACATACCTGAAGAGTATAAAGAGGTATATGAAGATGAAATTGATTTAAAAGAGCTGTTCTTAGTTTTATGGAGAAATAAAATAAAAATTTCTCTTATTGCTGTAATATGTATGATACTTGCTTTTGGGCTGGGACAGATGAAAAGTGCCAAAAGTAAAAAATCAACAGTTGTTCTGGAATATACTTACCCGGGAATTGAACAGGGGAAAAGTCCTAACGGAAATACTTTAGGTCTTACTTATAATCCTTTCAAAAATATTTTTATGATTAAAGATATTTTTCATAAAATGCCTGAACTTGAAAAAAGCGGAATATCTCAGGATAATCTGCTTAATGCAATTAAGATTACTCCTGTTCTTCCTGAAAATTTAGAAAAAGGAAAAGTATACTATCCAAATAAATTTCTTTATTCTTTAAAAATAACTGATTCAAGTGAGAAAGATGAAGAGATTTTAAGAAACTTTGTTGAGGTGCAGAGAGATTATTTTAAAAGAAATTACAAATTAAATTCTCACCTTCCTTTATTAAATCCTAATGATAGTTCATCTTACGATTATAAAGATATAGTTTATGTTGTTGGAACTTCTTTGAATTCTGCAATTACATCAGCTCAAAATCTATCTTCAGAGATGGTTATAACAGAAGATAAAATAGAAGTACAGAATATTTTAAAAGAACTTCAGATTTTAAAAACAATAAATCTGGTAAAAATTCAAAATATTATAGATGATTTTAATCTGACAAAAAATCCTAATGAACTTATGCTGACTTACAGACATGATATTGAAGTTCTTGAAAGACAAAAAGAAAAAATTGCAGGAAAAATAGCTCAGCTTGAAGAGATGGTTAAAAACTATAAACCTGCTGAAAAAAATATTGTCATAATGAACAGTGGAAATTCTGAATCAATAAAAACAAATGATGAAAATTATTATACAGAATTTTTGAGACAGCTGTCAGAAGAAAAAATAAAACTTTCTGATACAAATGCTGAAATTAAATATATCAAAGAAAAAATGAAAAAAGAAATAAAGAAAGATGCGGATATAGAAATAAAAGTTGATAAAGAACTTGAATCCATCATAACTGAAATTAATACAAAAATTGAAAAAATTAATTCTTTATTACTAAAAAATTATAATATAAAATATTCAGAAATAATAAAAATAAGTGAAGATGTAACAACAAAATCTTCTTCAAAAACTATGATTATAGCTTTAGCAGGATTAATCTTTGGAGGATTTATAGGAATTTGTTATGTTCTTTTAGGGAACTTTATTTTTGAAGAAAAGAAAAAATCATTAACTAAATAAAAAATATAAGTATCATAGACTAACAAATTAAGAATAAAATTTTCGGTATTTTTAATATCGAAAATTTTATTCTTAACTATGTTTAATTATTTATTAGAACTTTTTAGTGCTATTCTTAAAGATACAAGCAGTCCTCCCCAGACTACTACACATCCTACAAGCATCATTATTTTTGCTCCTAAAGTCATGGCTGCCTCCCATTCATTTTTTATTCAGATACTTCCAATGGTTTTTCCCATTTTTTCTTATAAAATATAGTTGCTGTAACAACCATAATTAAAATCGTACCCCAACCAAAAACAAGTTTTGCTGCTGTCATATCTTTTATTCCTGATATTAAATTTGTCACTACTGTAATCCCAAGAATTAAAGGTGTAACATATTTTAACAGAAAATTAAACCATTTTCCAATCTTAAAATCAGAAAATTCATTTGCCTCTACTCTTATTTTTTCTATTCCGTAATATTTACATACTAAAATAGTTTCTATAAGTCCTGAAGTTGCTATAATATAGTTTCCAACATGAGAATCCACTATATCAAGAATATAGTTAAATCCTGCATAAGTTGCAAAACATGCACTTCCTATAAATCCAACCATTGAAATTATTCCTACAAGTTTTTTTCTGTCTATCGCAAATTTATCCATAGCAGCTGTAGCAAAGGATTCAAGCATCGAAATACTTGAAGAAAGACCTGCTATAAACAGACAGAAGAAAAATACAAATCCTATTATTCCCTGAAGAAAAACATTTGTTGTAATATTTGATATAGCTATAGGAAAAGCTATGAAAGCTATTCCTGCACCATTACCAAATGAATCAAATCCTACTCCCAGTTTATTAACAAGATATCCTAAAGTAGAGAATACTGTTATACCTGAAATTATATCAAAAGATGCATTTGAAAACACTGTCATAAACGAACTGTTTACTATATCCCAATCATCAGGAATATATGAACCATAGGCTATCATTACTCCAACTGCAAGAGTTGTAGAGAAAAATACCTGTGCATAAGCTGCTACCCATATATTCGGGTTAAGTATTTTGGAAAAATCAGGAGTGAACAAAACATTCAGTCCCTCTGCTGCTCCCTTAAGAGTTATTGAATCAATCATAAAAATTATCATCATTATCATCAAAACAGGAGTAAAAACTTTTGAAGATTTTTCTATTCCTTCTGATATTCCGTTTTTTACTATAAGCCAGTTTCCAATCCACACAAGAACTACAAATCCAAGCATGTACATACTTATTCCTGCTGCAAAATCAAAAGGTCCTGACGCACTTCCTGATATTGCTCCCATAAGAGGTCCGGGATTAGACATCCAATTTATTATTCCAAAAGCATGCCCTAAAGACCATACCATAAACACAACTGACACAGATATAATTGTATTGTAAAACATCATTACCACAAGTGGTACCATTACCTGAAGCCAGCCTATCCACTCAAATCTTTTTCCTAAAACTCTGAATGCTTTTGTTGATCCTCCTCTTACCTTTCTTCCATATTGATATTCAAGAATCATAAGAGGCACACCACATGTAAAAAGTGCCACTATATAAGGTAGGAAAAATGCTCCTCCTCCATTTTTATAAGCCTGAAAAGGAAATCTCCATAGGTTTCCCAAACCTATGGCAGCTCCTATCGCTGCATAAACAAAACCTTTTCTGCTTTTCCATACTTCTCTTTCTGCCACTATATACCCTCCTAAAAATTTATTCCCTTATTTTATTTTTTTAATCTTAATTTAAAAAATTCCGATACTGGAAGTTCAATTTTTATGTTATACTTTGGAATTTCACAATAAAACGAATTTAGATATAAAGATTTTTCATCATCTTTTTTTCCATATCTTGTATCACCTATTATAGGATAACCCATATTTGAAAGCTGTACTCTCAGCTGATGTGTTCTTCCTGTAATAAGCTCTGCCTCAAGAAGAGTTATATCTCTTCCGTGCTCTAAAACTTTAAAAATTGTAACAGCATTTTTTCCTTCCGGGTCTTTTTCATCTGTTACTACAACACTGTCCTCTATTTTTTTCAGATAGTTATCAATAATAAATTTTTCTTTGTTTATTATTCCATGAACCAGAACATAATATTTTTTCTTAATATTATTTTCTCTTATCTCTTCTGTCAGAATTCTTGTAGAAATTTTATTTTTTGCTCCAATTACAAGCCCTGATGTTTTTCTGTCGATTCTGTTTACAAAGTTAAAGCTGTTATTCTGAAAATATGATTTGAACATCTCAGATATTCCATACTCATACCCGCTTCCTTTATGCATAACCACATCTTTTTTCTTATTGAAAATAATAAGATCATCATTTTCAAAAACTATCCCTTTTTTAAGCTCCTCTTTTTCTGCAAATGAAAGATTAATAAAAGGTTCTTCTTTTACAGCTTCATCATCAACTTCCAATCCGATAAAAACCTTATCTCCCTCTTCAAGACGATAATTTTCTTTTTTCTTCTTGTTGTTGACTTTTATTTTTCCAATTCTCATAGCTTTGAATATCTCTGTAAGAGGTATTGACTTAAGTTTTTTTCTTAAATATCTGTCAAGCCTTACCCCTTCATCTTCTTTTTCTATTATATACTTCATTGTTACCTCTAAAATTTATGTATTTTTACACTATGAACTATACCAAGCATTAAAAATCCAAATACAAATGAACTTCCTCCATAACTCATAAACAGAAGAGGAAGACCTGTAACAGGCATTACTCCCATTATCATTCCCACATTTATTACAACATGGAAGAATAATATACTTGCTATTCCATAGCAGATAAGCTTTCCATATCTGTCACTGGAAGCATCTCCTATCTTTATTATATTCATTATTAGAGCCAAATACAAGACTATAAGAAGTACGCCACCTGCAAATCCTCTTTCTTCCAAAAATACAGAGCCTATAAAATCTGTGTGAGATTCAGGAAGAAATCTTAATTTACTCTGTGTACTCTGCAGGAAACCTTTTCCAAACATTCCTCCTGAACCTATTGCAATTTTTGACTGAACAACATTCCATCCGCTGTTCATCAAATCTGCCTCAGGATTTAAAAATGTCTGTATTCTTGTTCTCTGATAATCTTTTAAAAGGAAAAAGTATGCAGCAGGAATACTTGCAGCTCCCATTATAACTATCTGCCATATTGTTTTCCAATCTATTCCGTGAATAAATATCATAACGAAATATATAAAAATAAGTACAAGTGATGTTCCCAGATCAGGCTGATTTAATACCAAAAGAAATATAGGAAGAATATGAAGCCCTGAAACAAACATATCCTTTAAACCTCTAAAACTTTTTCCATATTGTATTATAAGCATCTCTGCAAAAGTCAAAACCAGAAAAAGTTTTGCAAATTCAGAAGGCTGTACACTGACCACTCCTAAATCTATCCATCTTTTTGCACCTTTTGCCTCATCACCAAAAACATATACTGCCACCAGCATCAATACATTTCCTACATAAATAAATTTATAGTATTTTCCATATTTTCTGTAATCTATAAATGATACAACATAATATACAAATATCCCAAGACATGTCCATATAATCTCTTTTTTGAAAAAAGACAGTGTTCTGTGAGATGTAGCAGTATATACTGCACTAAGACTCAGTATTATTATTAAAATTATTTTTAATATAAGAGCATGGTCCATTTTTTTTATTTTTTTTACAGCTATTGTAATATTTCTTTTATCCAGCATTTCTGCTCCTTATCCTACTGTATCATCTATTTTCCAGTATGTCCAAATCCACCGCTGCTTCTTTCGCTGTCGCTAAGTTCTTCAGCCTCAACCAAATCCATTTGATATACTCTGCTCAATACAAGCTGTGCTATTCTTTCTCCTGGCTCAACTGTATATTCATCTTTGCTTAAGTTTATCATTATTACCCCGATTTCTCCACGATAGTCGCTGTCTATTGTTCCCGGAGTGTTTGCCATAGAAATTCCGTGTTTTAATGCAAGTCCGCTTCTTGGTCTTACCTGCACTTCATATCCCATAGGTATTTCCATTTTTATTCCTGTGGGGATAAGTTTTCTTTCAAGACTTCCAAGAGTTACAGGCTCAGCAATATTTGCTCTTACATCCATTCCTGCTGCTCCCTCTGTCATATACATTGGTTTTTGCACACCTTTATCTAAAATTATTTTTACTGTTACTTTTTCCATTCTTAGTTCTCCTCTATATTTCCAAGTATTGTTTTTGAGTAATATCTTTCATCAAACATCTCTTCTGCTGCCTTTTTTATATCCTCAACAGTTATTCTTTCAATCTCTTTTAAAATCTCATCAAGGTCTTTCACCTCATTGTAAAGAAGATAAGAGTTTGCCATTCTGTTCATTCTTCCTTTGCTGCTTTCCAGCCCAAAAGTTACTGCACTTAAAAATTGATTTTTTGATTTTTGAAGTTCATACTCTGTAATTCCATTTTCTCTTATATCTTTAAATTCATCTTCAATAATTTCTATTACTTCTTTATAGTCTTTTTTTGTTGTTCCTGCATAAACTGTAAAAAGTCCTCCCTCTTCAAAAGAAGATGTATAGCTGAATACAGAATAAGCAAGTCCCCTGTCCTCTCTTATTTTTTGGAACAGTCTTGAACTCATATTTCCTGCAAGAGTATTTGAAATTATTGCCACTTCATATCTGTTGTCGCTTGTTAAAGAACACCCTTTAGTATTAAAACAGATATGAATCTGATTGATATCTTTGTTTATTTTATTGTCTACACTTTTTATTTTCATTGAACCGTCATATTTTCTTTTAGGTTCTGTTTTTTCTATTGTTCCCAATCCTTCGTTCAAAATATCCTTAATATCTTCATATTCAAAATTTCCTGCTATTGATATTACAATATTTCCAACTCTGTATTGGTCTTTAAAATAATTTACAAGTTTTTCTCTTGTTATCTGTTTAAGGCTCTCTTCTGTTCCAAGAATAATATTTCCCTGCACTCCGTCTATTACCAAAGCTGTATTTCTGTCGTGGACAGTTTCTTCAGGAATATCTTCATACATTCTTATTTCTTCTATAACCACACCTTTTTCTTTTTCAAGATTTTCTTCTGTGAAAGTTGAATTAAGAAACATATCAGTAAGAATTTCTATTCCCTGCTTCAGTCTGTTTGAAAGCATCTGAACATAATAAACTGTATTTTCTTTTCCTGTGTAGGCGTTTATTATTCCGCCTTCATTGTCTATTATCTCTGAAAGATCCTTTGCATTTTTTGTTTTTGTTCCTTTAAACATCATATGTTCAAGAAGATGAGATATCCCCTCTTCTCCGGGAAGTTCGTTTTTAGCTCCTGTTTTCACAAAGATACCAAAAGTAACACTGTTTATTCCCTCTATTTTATCCATAAGAACAGGTATTCCGTTCTTAAGTTTTTCTATCTGTATACTCATAATCCTCCCTGCAGTTTTTAATATTCAGCTTTATGTACAAAATATGCTCCTATTATCAAAAATATTATATTTGGCAGCCAGCCGCTCACAAATGGGTTCATAAGATTATTTTTCCCAAGTGATTCAAAAGATGCCTGCATTATATAATATCCATATCCAAGAAACATACACATAACTATGCTTATAGCTGAATTTCCTCTTACATATCTGCTTCCTAAAGAAAGCCCAAGAAAAGATATGATAAAACTTGCAAAAGGAAAAGAATATCTTTTTCCTAATTCCATCATTCCCTCTCTTATATCCCCGCCTGTTATTCTTAAATCTTTTATCTCTTTCTTAAGTTCCTTTGTTGTAAGAAGTCTTGGGTCTATAGAAAGAGTTACGAAATTTTCAGGAGGTTCTTTATATTCAGGTGAACTGTAAGAAGGATATGTTTCTGTTTTTTTCTCTTTAAGATTGTTTATCACAACATTCTTAAGTTCCCATCTGTTTTCTGTTCTGTTAAAGACTCCGCTTTCAGCAATTATTACTTTTTCTATCTCATCAAAAGCCTCGTTTATTTTTATAAATTCCAGCTCCTCTGCTCTTCCCTCTTCTGTATTTATATATCCCATCATATATATATTATTATTGCTGTCTCTTAAAAATCCATTTCTTTTTTCCTTTGGAAGAACTTTAGAAATTGTGTTTCCTTTAAGTTCTCTTGTTCTTTTTTCTGAAACAGGGTAAAGATTTCCTGTTATATAAAATACTATCAATGAAATTACAAATGATATTATTACAGGAAAAAGAATAATTCTTCTGAAACTTATTCCTGATGTTTTAAGAGATATTATTTCAAGGTTGCTTGCCATTTTGTTTATTGTCATAAGAGAACCAAGAAGAATTGCAAGAGGTGCAACATTCTGAATTATTCCCGGCAGCATATTAAGCACATAAGAAAATCCGTCTGTTGTGCTCATTCTTCCGTCTGCCACATATCTGAAAACTTTAAAAAGCTGACTCAAAACAAAAAGGTTTATAAATCCGATAAGGCTCAGAAAAAATGCTTTTATAAAATTTTTGCTAATATATAAATCTAATTTTTTTATTTTCATTTTATACCAACCTTACCTTTTTTCTGTACATCATCACTGTAAATATATAAAGAAGAATGTTAGGTGTCCATATTGCTGCATATGGATTTATCTTTCCTCTGTATGCCATTACCATTCCAATATTTAAAAGTACAATGTAGAAAAATATAATTCCTATTCCAAATCCATAGTTTACACCTTTACCGCTTCTGTGATGCCCGATAGACATAAGTACTCCAAGTATTGAAAGCATTATTGTAGAAAGAGGTATTGCCAGTTTTTTGTTTATTTCAACTATAAAAGGTATTTTTTCTGCTTTCTCTTTTCCTTTCATATCTTTTATAAGCTGAGATATTCCCATTCCTTCAATATCATCAACCTGCATCTCTACACTTTGGAAATATGAACTAAGAGGTATTTTTCTTTCTTCAAAATGTCCTCTCAGATTTTCTTTTCCCTCTTTATCAAATCTGTAGAAATCCACATTTTCAATAATCATTGCTGCGTCTTCCCAGTGAGCACTTTCTCCCAGAACAAGAGTAGGGTATTTTATTCCATTTTCATTTATGAAAATCAGAATATTCTTTGCATCCTTTGTTTTAGAATCTATCTTATCAATATAAAGTTTGTAATCTGACATATCATCTATAAGAACCTTATCTTTTAACTGAAACACAGGATTTTCATAAGCAATTTTTACTGTAAGCTGCTGCAGTTTAGTAAAAGATCTTGGAATTATACTCTCCTGTAAAAAGAATATAAAGAAAGTTGCTATAACTCCCATAACAGCCACAGGCTTTATCATATCTTTTAAAGATAAACCTATTGAACTCATAGCAGTTGATTCACTGTTCTTTGTAAACTTCCCGAAAGTTATCATTATTCCAAGAAACATTCCCATTGGAATAGTCTGAGAAAGTATCATAGGAAGATAAAAAGACAGCATCCTTATTACATCTATAAGAGATATTCCTTTTATTATGATGCTTTCCATCATAGAAACTATTATCTCAATAAGAAATATAAATGTAAAAAGAGATATTCCAAAACATATTGGAAGTTTTGATTCTGATAAAATGTATCTGTTTATTATCTTCATATATCTCTCCTAAAATAATTTGTCTATATATTTATCTATTGTTTTATTATCTCTTACTGTTTTCAGTTTTTCTTTAAAGAAATCTGGTATGTACTGATCTGCATTTCTTGATACTTCAAGAAAATAAGCATTTGATACACTGTCTTTTCCATAAGTTTTTATTTTTGGGAAAGTTTCTGCCATTACATTAAAAATTAAAAGCACCAGAGCACTTATAATAAATCCCTTAACAAGGCTCAACACTCCTCCAAGAATTCTGCTTATGAAGAAAACGCTTTGTTTTTTTAAAATTATATTTAAAATATGTATAAGTATGCTGAATACTATAAAAACCAATACAAATGTAATTACATAAGCATATGTATAATTTGATCCAAGATATTTTTCTACATATTTTAATACCATTGGAGTTACTTTCTGAGTAATAACAAAGTTTATTATAACTCCAAACGTTGATATAAATTCAACTATTATTCCGTTTTTCACTCCAAACATTATTGAAATTATTATTATTGCTGCTATAACTATATCTAAGTACATCTCTGCTGCCTCCTATACTACTTTTACCCACAGAGCTTTTAAATAAAGAGTTTCAGGAATATGCAGTATCCATGGGTGATCTTCAGGCTGATAATTAATTCCTATTACCTGCACCATTTTTCCATTATTAGATGCTGCCATTCTTGTTACCTCTATTAAATCCTGAAGGCTCATATGATATGCACATGTAATTACCCCAAGTATTCCGCCTTTTTCTAAAAGTTTGAAACTGCTGTCACATAAATCAAAGAAGAAATCTCTTCCTCTTCTGATATCAACTTTTTTCTTTATTAAAGATGGAGGATCTAAAGTTATTACATCATATTTCTCTCCTCTTCCAACAAGAGTTTTTAAAAGAAGAAAAGCATCTCCTTCCAGAGTTTCAAATTTGTTTGTATACTCATTAAGTTCATAGTTTCTTCTGCAAAGTTCAAGTGCATAAGGCTCTTTATCAATAGCTGTTACTTTTTCACATCCCTCTTTAAGAGCTGCCATTGAAAATCCTCCGCTTGAAGAAAATACATCAAGGAATTTTGTTCTCTCATTAAGGTATGGTCTTATAAATTTTCTTGAATCTCTCTGGTCTAAGAAAAATCCTGTTTTTTGTCCATTTGCAATATCGATTATGTATTTTAATCCATTGTCTTCCATTATAATTTCATCAGGAATTTCTCCATAAATTATTCCTGTTTTTTCTTCTACACCTTCGTGAACTCTGTTTTCAACGTCACTTCTTTCATATATACCTTTTGGTTTCATATATTTTTTTACAGCGTTGATTATTTCCTGTCTGAAAGCCTCTACACCTGAATTTCTGAACTGGATAGATATATATTTTTCAAATTTGTCTATTACAAGTCCCGGAATTCCGTCTGCCTCAGAGAAGAACACTCTGGCACAGTTTGTTTCTTCAGAAAGATGTTTTCTTTTATCGTAAGCTGTTTTTATTTTTTCATATATAAACTCTTTATTAATCGGTCTGTCCTCTGTTGTAAGAACTCTCACAAGAGCTGATGTTCCCTCTGTCACATATCCTCTTCCGATAAATTTCATATCATCTCTTAAAACATCTGCAACTTCTCCTGTTTTTATCTCTCCGATTATAGTTTTTACTTCATCTTTAAATACATTTGGATAAAAATTTTCAATCTTTTTCTCTTTACCTTTTAATAATATTACTTGTCCCATACCATTCCTTTCAAATTTATTTATTTTCTACATAAACTCTGTCTGCTCTTTTTCCTATTCCTGTAAGCAATTCATATATTGATATATTCATAAGCTCAGCCTGCTCAGCTATATTTTCTCCGTAAAGTATAACTTCATCTCCCACAGATATTTTTTTCTGTATAGATTCAGGTACCTCTGCCATAAACATATCCATGCACACTTTTCCTTTTACAAGACATTCTTTGCCGCAGATTGTTACTGTTCCCTTGTTTGAAATCTCTCTTCTGAATCCGTCTGCATAGCCTGAGGCAACAGTTGCCACCATTGTTCCTTTTTTCAAATTTGCTGTTCTCCCATAAGAAATGTCGCTGTCCTCAATAAGATTTTTCAGAAAAAGAACTCTGCTTTTAAAAGTAAATACAGGTTTATAACCCTCAGCAATTTTTCCGCTGCATACTCCATACTGAATTATTCCTGCTCTTACATAGTTTGCATTATCCATTCCGGCATAATTTAATATCCCGCCGCTGTTTAACACATGTCTATACTCTATTGTATCAATTCCATCAAAGCTGTTGAATTTTGCTATCTGTTTTTCTGTATATTTTCTGTTGTCCTCTCCGGGCTCATCTGATACAGAAAGGTGAGTATACACACCTATTATATTCTTTACATTATTTTCTTTTACATACTTTTTGACTTCTTCTACCTCTTCTTTGTTGAAACCTACTCTTCCCATTCCTGTTTCAAGTTTCATATGGCATTTTACATTTAAAGAATTTTCATGGATAAATTTAAGCTGTCTTAATGATGTTAAAGCTATATGAAAATCATTTTTTTCAACGTCTTTCAGCTCTTCATCAAAAACTCCGCCAAGGATAAGGATTTTTTCATTAAACCCGTTTTCTCTAAGCTCCTCTGCCTCTTTAAAAGCTGCAACTGCAAAAAAATCTACTCCGCATTTTCTAAGTTCGTGGGCCATTCTTACTGCTCCCATTCCATAAGCATCTGCTTTGATTACTCCTATTATTTTTCTGCCTTTTGCTTTTTCTTTTATTTTTTTTATGTTATGAGCAAAATTATCTACATTTACTTCTATCCAGCTTCTCATTTTATGCCTCCGTTATAAAATAGCACATAAGAGCCTGACTCAAAAGATAATATATTTTTATTTTTCAAGTCGGGCTCTTTATGTTTTTAAACTACTATTTTTTCATGCTTATCTGTTTCTTCATTTTCTAAATATTTACTGTGGTCTACTTTTCCGTCTCTGTCTTTTTCAAACAGATAAATAAGAGGCGTCGCAATAAAGATTGATGAATATGTTCCTGCAAGGATTCCTATTAATAATGTAGTAATGAAAGTTCTTAAACTGTCACCACCAAATAATAAAACTGCAAGAACTGCTAAAAGTGTTGTAACAGATGTATTGATTGATCTGATTATAACCTGATTAATACTTTTGTCCAAAAGCTCACCGAAAGTTAAATCACTTTTTCTCTTAAGAGTTTCTCTGATTCTGTCAAATACAACTATTGTATCGTTTATAGAATATCCAAGAATTGTAAGAACTGCTGCTATAAATGCTGTATCTATTTCATAGCCAAGAAGAGCTATTCCTCCAACAGCAATTATTATATCATGCATAAGTGCCATTATGGCAGCTATTGCAAATCTGAATTCAAATCTCATTGTAATATATGCAACTATCATAACTGCACCTATTACAAGAGCTAAGATTGCTGATCTCTTAAGTTCTGCACCGACACTTGCTCCTACTTTATCTTCTCTTGTTATCTCATATTTTCCAGCTTCTTTAAGTTCACTTAAAAATTCTGTTTTTTGTGCTTCTGATATTTCCTGAGTTCTGATAATTACATCATGCCCTTCTGAAACCTGAACTTTTCTGCTGTTTGGGCTGAATTGAGGTACCTTTTCAGAAACTCTGTCCAGTATAGGATTAAGTTCTTTTAAAGTAATAGGTTTTTCAAATTTTACCTGAAACATACTTCCACCTGAAAAATCTATTCCGTAATTAAGCCCTTTTGTAATTAATCCCCCAATTGATATTATTATAACTATCAGAGAAAGAGTTATCCATCTTTTGCTGTTTTTAATTATACGAATTTGAACATCCATTATTCTTTCCCCCTTATACCAAATAGTTTAGGATTAGAGATGTGGAATACTTCCACAAATACCATAAGCAGTACTTTTGTCATTACTATTGCTGTAAACATTGATGCCACAGTTCCTATTGTAAGAGTAACTGCAAATCCTTTTACAGGTCCTGTACCAAATATAAATAAAATTCCTGTAATTATAAGAGTTGTTAAGTTTGAGTCAAATATCGCTATAAATCCTTTACTGAATCCTGCATTTATAGCTCCTCTTATTGTATTTCCAAATCCAAGTTCCTCTTTTATTCTTTCAAAAATAATTACGTTGGCGTCAACTGCCATTCCTGCTGAAAGAATAAGTCCTGCAATTCCAGGAAGAGTAAGAGTTGCACCTATAAATTGTAAAAGCGCAAAAGTTATAATACCAAAACATATAAGAGCTATATCTGCAACAATTCCAGGGAATCTATAGAATATCAGCATAAATATACCTATAAGAGCCATAGCTACTTTTCCTGCAACTACACTGGCTGCTATTGATTCATCTCCAAGAGATGCACCCACTGTTCTTGTTTCTATAATTTCAGCTTTTATTGGAAGAGCTCCTGAATTTAAAAGAGTTGCTGTTCTTTTTGCCTCTTCCACTGTATAGTTACCGCTTATGCTTCCTGTTCCTCCGGGAATTTCTGTTCTTATTACTGGAGCTGTCTGAACTTTTCCGTCAAGAACTATTGCCAGCTGCTTACCTACATTTTCTCTTGTTATTCTTGCAAATTCTATTGCTCCTTCAGGTTTCATTTCAAAGTTAATCTGTGGCTCTCCAAGATTACCATAACCAACCTGTGCTTTTTTAAGAGCTCCTCCTGTTAAAAGAGTTGGTCCAAGATTTCCGTGCTCGTCCATAATTTTAAATTCAAGCAAAGCTGTTTTTCCTATCATATTGATAGCCTCAGTTGTATCGCTTATCCCCGGAAGCTCTATAATAACTCTGTTAGTTCCTGCTTTCTGCACTACAGATTCTGCTACTCCTATTCCGTTAATTCTTCTGTCTAATACTTCAATCAGAGAATTCATTGTTTCATTGTCTATTTCATCTCCACCATTTTCAGGAGTTGCTTCTAGCACAGCATAAACTCCACCTTTAAGGTCAAGACCAAGTTTTACCGGTTCTTTCATTATCAGCCATATTGCCCCGGCTAATATTGCTATCACTAGTAATAATCTTATCCATAATCTTTTCATATTTCCTCCAACACCGCTATTTTTTAGAATCTAGAAAAGTTTGAAGAATAATGGCTGCTGCTATTTTATCCACTACTTTACGTTTTTCTATAGCCCCTTTTTTACCGCCATCTGTAAGCATTCTGTCAGCTGATACTGTTGTAAGTCTTTCATCTACTTCAAAAACCTCAATACCCTCTATATTTTTTTTCAGCTTCTCTATATATTCTCTCACTTTTTCTGCCTGTCTTTTTTCTGTGCCGTCTAAACTTTTAGGTATTCCTACCACAAGAGATTTTGTGTTATTCTCATTTAAAATCTCTGAAATCCTCTTTACTGATTTAACTTTTCTTCTGTCTATCACTTCCAGAGGAGTGGCAACCAGACCCATAATATCAGATCTGGCTACTCCTATTCTTACATCTCCAATATCAAGAGATATATATTTTTTATACATAATTATAACCTCATAAGTTTATAAAAACTATAATCTTTCTCTTATAGATTTTTTAATAATTTCAAGAGCCTCAGCAACTTTAGAACCATCTTTTCCACCAGCTTGTGCAAAATCAGGTCTTCCTCCACCGTTTCCTCCTGCAATAACAGCAAGTTCTTTTACTATTTCTCCTGCTTTTATTTTAGAAGTAAGATCTTTAGTTACTCCAACTGTAAATATTGCTTTTCCGTTGTTTGCTCCAAGAACAACAATGCAGCTTCCAAGTTTGTCTTTAGCTTTGTCAACAATCTCTCTTAAAGAATCGCTTTCTTTGTTTTCAAATCCTTTAACAAGAACTTTTACTCCGTTTATCTCTTCTGCATTTTCAAACAGAGAACCAGCTTCAAATACTGCTATTTTAGATTTTAATTCCTCTATTTCTTTCATTGCAGCTCTTAAATCTTCAGAAGTTTTTTCTGCTTTCTCTTCAACTTTGTTTACATCAGTTTTTAAGCTGTCTGCTACATTTTTAATTACTTTTTCCATATCTCTTACTACTTCGTAAGCATGGAATCCTGTTGTAGCCTCTATTCTTCTTACTCCTGCAGCTACACCTGTTTCAGATACTATTTTGAATAGTCCGATTTGAGATATATTTGATACATGGATTCCTCCGCAAAGTTCAGTTGAGAAATCTCCAAATGATACTACTCTTACTGTGCTTTCGTATTTATCTCCAAACAGTGCCATAGCTCCTGTTTTCTTAGCTTCGTCCATACTCATATATTTTATGTCAGCTGGAAGTGCCTCTGCTATTTTAGCATTTACAAGTCTTTCAACTTTTTCAAGCTCTTCATCTGTCATAGCCTCATAGTGATTGAAGTCAAATCTTAATCTGTCTGGAGCAACCATTGAACCAGCCTGTTGAACGTGAGTTCCTAAGATTTCTCTTAATGCTTTTTGTAATAAGTGAGTTGCACTGTGGTTTTTAGATATTGCATCTCTTCTGTTTCCGTTTACAATAAGTCTTACTTCTGTTCCTTCAAGCAGGTTATGAACTCCGTTGTGGATTTTTACAGTGTGCATAAATATATTTTTCTGCTTTTGTACATCTACAACCTGTCCAAGAGTTCCGTTTCCTTCAATAGCTCCGTTATCAGCTTGTTGTCCTCCTGATTCTGCATAGAATGGAGTCTTATCTGTGATAACCATATATGTATCTTCGTCTATTTTAGAAACATGAAGAATTTTTGCTGTTTCTTCTAAGCTTGCATATCCTGTAAATTCTGTTTTTCCATGCTCATCAAAGAAAGCCTCTATGAAAGCGTCTTGTCCTTTTTCCATTACAATCTCTCTTGAACTTCTTGCTTTCTCTTTCTGCTCTTCCATTTTTTGGTCAAACTCATTTTTATATATTACAATTCCATTTTCTTCACAAATCTCTTCTGTTAATTCATAAGGGAATCCGTAAGTATCATATAATTTGAAAGTAACATCTCCAGTAAGTCTGTTTTCTCCTTTTTGTTTAGCCTCTTCAATAGCTGCCATAACCTGCTGTATTCCAGAGTCAAGAGTGTTAGAGAATTTTTCCTCTTCAATTTTTATTACTTTCTTAATATGTTTCATGTTGTCTGCTAAATCAGGATATGCTCCTTTCATTAACTCAACAATTGTATCAACTATTTTGTAAAGGAATAAGTCGTTTACTCCAAGAAGTCTTCCATGTCTTATAGCTCTTCTTAAGATTCTTCTTAAAACATATCCTCTTCCTTCGTTTGAAGGTATAACTCCGTCATTTACTAAGAAAGTAACTGCTCTTGAGTGGTCAGCTATAACTTTTAGAGAGAAGTCTTTTTTGTCATCTGTTCCGTATTTTACTCCTGAAATTCTTCCCATTTCTTCAATGATTGGGAATAATAAGTCAGTTTCAAAGTTGTTTGGTTTTCCTTGAACAACAGCGGTTATTCTTTCAAGACCGGCTCCTGTATCAATGTTTTTCTTAGGAAGAGGTTCTAAATGTCCGTCCTCCATTCTGTTCCATTCAGTAAATACAAGGTTCCAGATTTCTATGAAACGGCTGTCTGTTCCCTCGTCACCAAGTCTTGAATTTTCATCTCCTCCAAATTCAACACCAAGATCTACATATATTTCTGAACATGGTCCGCAAGAACCTGTAGGTCCTGCTGCCCACCAGTTATCCTCTTCACCGAATCTTACGATTCTTTCTCTTGGGAAGTTGCATTCAGAAACCCAAAGCTCTTCTGCCTCGTCGTCTGTTTCAAATACAGTTACCCATAGTCTATCTCTGTCTATCTTTAAAACTTCTGTTATAAATTCTAAAGACCATCTTATTGATTCTTTTTTAAAATAATCTCCAAAAGAAAAGTTTCCAAGCATTTCAAAGAATGTATGGTGTCTTGCAGTTCTTCCAACGTTTTCAAGGTCGTTAGTTCTGATACATTTTTGGAATGTTGTTACTCTTGGAGTAGGTGCTTCTTTTTGTCCTAAGAAGTATGGTTTGAATGGAACCATTCCAGCAACTGTTAAAAGAAGTGTCTGGTCATCCGGAATTAAAGATGCACTTTCAAAGTGTTTGTGATTCTTGCTTTCGAAGAATTCAATAAATTTTGCTCTTACCTCATTACCTGTTAACATTTTTCCTCCATTATATATTTTCATCAATTTATTAATTAACTTTTTTTAAACCTATTTTAATTAATCAAGCTTAAAGTTTTCACCAAGATAAACTTTTTTGGCAAGTTCGTTTTCAGCAATTTCCTGTGGAGTTCCGCTTATAAGGACCTGTCCTTCTGCCATTATGTATGCACGTTCAGTAATTTTTAAAGTTTCTCTTACACTGTGGTCTGTGATTAATATTCCCAGTCCTCTTTCTTTCAGATATTTTATAATATCCTGAATATCTTCAACTGCTATTGGGTCAACTCCTGCAAAAGGCTCGTCAAGAAGAATAAAGTCAGGATTGTTTGCAATAGTTCTTGCTATCTCAACTCTTCTTCTTTCTCCTCCTGAAAGAGAATATCCAAGAGATTTTGCCACATGTGTCAGCTTAAACTCTTTTAAAAGCTGCTGAACCTCTTTGTCCTGCTGTTCCTTAGGCATATTTTTCATCTCAAGTATAGCATAAATATTTTCCTCTACTGTAAGATTTCTAAATATTGAAGGCTCTTGTGCCAGATATCCTATCCCAAGATTTGCTCTCTTATACATAGGATAAGATGTTATCTCTTTTTCACTGCAGTATACTTTACCGCTTTCAGGTTTTATAATCCCTGTTATCATATAGAAAGTTGTTGTTTTCCCTGCTCCGTTTGGTCCAAGAAGTCCTACAATCTCTCCTTTTTTTACTTTAAGGCTGACATTTTTAACTACTTGTCTTTTTTTATAGCTTTTGCATAGATTTTGAGCTTCTATACTTATCATTAGCTTCTCCTTATTTTACTTTATAATTTACTAATACTTTTCCAGACGCATTTACTTTGTTTGTAACTTTATTATAAACTGCTCTGTCTGCATTAAGTATTAACTCTTCATTCTCAGCAGTTACTTCTTTTATCATTTCAATAGTATTTGTATTATTATCAAGAATACTTTCCTGTCCTTTTAAAGTAGTAACTTTTCCAGATTTGTCTGTGTTTTCTATAACAACATCGCCTCTGGCTTCCATTATATTTGTAACTGTGTTTCCTGTTAAAATATCACCTGTTATTACTGTCTTTCCTTTTTCATCATTTGCAATTACTTTGTTGTTCTTTCCTGCATAGATAATACTTCTGTCTAAATCAGCTTCAATATAATCTGAATAAACTTTCTGAGTATCTCTTGTAAGAACGCTGTTCTCTCTTCCTTCAATTCTTGATGCTTTGTAGCTTCCTCCTGTTTTTTTGAAGTATATTCTTACATAATCTCCAAAATAAGTTACAGGAATTACTTTTCCTGTTTTTTTATCAGTATCAAGCATTTTTCCTTTAGCGTTTCCTATGAAATCAAATCTCATTTCATTCATGTTTCCGTCTATCTTATCTGCTGTAAACTCTTCTTTCTTATCAGATACTATTTTGACTGTATTTCCGGTAATTTTTTCTGTCATCATATCTGCCTGACCGTCATGTCCTGTTACAACAAAAGTTTTATCGTATATAAGTTTGAATGGTACATTGCTTTTTGCTGTTTTGGTTACTGTGTTATAATCCATATCTTCACTTGTTATTACAGAGTTGCTGTCAGATATTCTCACGTTTCCAGTAAGTTTCAGCATGTTGTCATTCATAAAATATTCAGCATTTTTACTTGCTATAGTTTCTTTTTTATCTGTTACTGCATCAAGATTTTTTCCTGTAAGAACATTCTTTTTTACATCAAATATTCCGTTGTTGATAGTTCCTTTTGTTTTGTTGTCTTTTGTATTAAATCTTATAACTCCCGGAACTGTTACTTTATCTGTTACAAGATTGTATCTTCCTTTGTCAGCAAATATCTCTTCTTTTGCTGTTGTTATCTTAAGATTTTTTTCAAGTTCAACATATTTGTCTTTTTGGAATGTTCCCATGTCGCTTGTAAGAGTCATTCCTTTTTCTCTGTTTTCATAAACAACATTTTTAGTTATTTTTCCAAGTTCAGTTTTTATATTATATGCAAAATCATCTCCTGAAACAGATTCTTTTCCGCTGATGTAAGATACTTTTTCATCACTTGCAAAATCCCCTGTTCCTATGTTGTAATCTCCTTTATTTCCTTTTATCACACTTTTATCTTTCAGATTAGTAATTGTGAAAGGCTCTAAAAGATGAGCAAAGCCTGTACTGTTCAGATAATCAAGTCTATTGCTCTTGAACAGATATTGTCCGTCATTTACTTCTGCATTCTCTTCTATAATATAATCTCTTTTCTTGCTGTTAAAAGTTATCTTGTCCCCTTTGGCTTTTTCATTTTTAGCTTTTGTTACAAGATTTCCATTATAAATTACTCCGTCACCTGTTCCGCTGTCATAATCAAGTTTCTTACCTGTGCTTTTATAAGTATTATCCTCATAAGTATATCCTTCATCAAGGTGAACTATTTTGCTGTCAGAGTTATATACAAACTTTGATGCCTCTGCTTTTCTGTCATTGAAAGTGTAAGTAACTTTGTTATTCTTTCCAAAAAACTCAGCATTTTTAGTAGTCGTATCATATTCCATTCTTTCTGCTTCAATTCTTTCTCCTGCTTTTGAAGTTATAAGAATGTTTCCGTTTACATAAAGTTTTTTCTCTGTGGAATTATAAATTCCATTATCTCCCACAAAAGAAATCTCTCCGTTTGTTCCTTTTATCTGTCCTGTGATATTAATTATATCATCTCCGTCAGGATTTTTTATCTCTTTTGAATCAATTTTATATCCACCGACTTCTATTACAGGATTATTTGGAATAGTAAACCCTTTAGTCAAATCATTATACCACATTTTTGTCCCATTAAGAGTAATTCCACTATAATTTATTGTAAAAGATTCAAAAAGTTCAAGAAGTTTTTGGTTTGAATCAAATCTTCCTTTTTTAAATGTACCTGATATTTCTTTTCCCTCTTTGTCTTTTGTTTTATATCTTCCATTATTTTCAAGAGTCATTATTTTGCTGTCATTGCTGTATCTTCCAATGTCACCATAAAGCTCTGTATCTCCGTTGATAATCTCTACATTGTTTTCAAGTTCCACAAAATCAAATTTACTGTTTGATCTGAATTTATCTCCCTTGATTGTAAGATTCTGCAGTTTATTTACAGCCTTTACTCCCATGTCTGAAGTCAGCTGATCTTTAAGCTGGTCATAATCAAGTTTGTCAGTAAAAAACTCCCATTCGTTGCTGATTTTTCCCACAATATTATTTTTTAAGAAAAGATTTCTGGCAGAATTCAGAAGAACATTATCCCCTGTCAGAATCATATCTTTAAACTTAGCACTTGCTTTTTCAAAGTTCGTGTCATTAGTCTTTAAATCATCAAACTGTTTTTGTGCCTCTATAAAGTATCCTGAAGTTTCATAAGCAATATTTGTTGTTTCTACCACTTCTTTTATCTCTTTTATTCCCGGCTCTTCTCTAAAATAATTAAGATACCCTAAAATAATAACAATCACAAATATAACAGGGTACAATATTTTCTTTTTCATACTGCCTCCTAATTTAAGATTTTCTTAAGTTCGTTCAATTTCATCATTGCTTCCATTGGAGTAAGAGTATTTATGTCTATTTCACGAAGAAGTTTTAGTGTAAGCTCTTCTTCTTTAGTCAGTTTTTCTATTTCTTTTTCAACAGGCTCTGCAGGTTTAACCTCTTCCTGTACAGGAGGTGCAAATAAAAGCATCTGCTCTGCTCCCAGCTTTTTCTCTATAATATTTTTTCTCTGTTCCAAAACTTTTAAGATTTTCTTTGAGTTGGCAAGTATCTCTTTTGGAAGTCCTGCAAGTCTTGCAACCTCTATTCCATAAGATTTATCTGCTCCGCCTTTTACAATTTCCCTTAAAAATTTTATTTCATTATCACTTTCTTCCACTTCTATTCTATAGTTTTCAGCTCTTTCAAGCTTCTCTCCAAGCTGTGTAAGCTCGTGATAGTGAGTGGCAAATATTGTTTTTGCTTTTATGTTGTCATGAATATATTCTGATATTGCTGTTGCAATAGATATTCCGTCAAATGTTGATGTCCCTCTTCCTATCTCATCTAATATGATAAATGATTTTGAAGTTGCACTGTTTAAAATATTTGCAACCTCGCTCATCTCAAGCATAAACGTAGACTGCCCTGTCATCAGGTCATCACTTGCACCGATTCTTGTAAATATTCTGTCTACAAGCCCGATTTTTGCATAATCAGCAGGAACATAAGACCCCATATGAGCCATTATTATTATAAGGGCTATCTGTTTCATGTAAGTTGATTTTCCAGACATATTCGGTCCTGTAAGAATTACAAAGTTTTTATCTTCATCTAAAAGAACTTTATTTTTTACAAACTCCCCTGCCGGTATAAGTTTCTCAATAATAGGGTGTCTTCCTCCTAAAATTTCAAGAGATGAGTCATCTGTCATTTCAGGTTTTATATATCCGTTTTTTATTGCAACGTGGGCAAGATTTGTAACCACATCAAGATATCCTATCTTATATCCTAAATCCTGAAGAGTATCTCTGTATTTTTTTATCTCCTCTGCAAGTTCTTTGAAAAGATAATACTCAAGTGTTTCTATTCTTGTTTTTGCATTAAGAATTTTCTCTTCATAGGTCTTTAATTCAGGAACAATATATCTCTCTGCATTTGTAAGAGTTTGTTTTCTGATATAATAATCCGGTACCATATCCATATTTGCTCTTGTAATTTCAATAAAATATCCGAATACTTTATTGTATTTTATCTTAAGCCCTTTTATTCCTGTTTTTTCTCTCTCTTCGCTTTCAATTTTAAGAATATAATCTTTTCCATGATTTGAAATATCACGAAGTTCATCAAGTTCAGAATTATAGTTGTCTTTTATAATTCCGCCTTCTCTTATTGAAAAAGGAGGCTCTTCAACAATAATTTTTTCTATAAGATTATAAACCTGAATAAGTTTTTCTGCATCAATTTTAAAAAGCTCATTTCCCTGTAAAAGTCTGTAAAGTTCAAGACTGCTTCTGATTGACTGCTTAAGAGCAATCAGATCTCTTCCGTTTATAGTTTCAAGAACAAGCTTTCCAATAATTCTTTCTATATCATAAATATCTTTTAATTTCTCTCTTATTTCCTCTCTTAAAAGAACTTCATTTATAAAAAACTCAATATCATTTTGTCTTTTTTTAATTTTTTCTATATCAAGAAGAGGGTTTTTAACTATCTTTTTCAAAAGACGGCTTCCCATAGAGTTTTTACAGTAATCAAGCACCCATAAAAGAGTTCCGTTTGTGCTTTCACCTTTCCAGTTTGAAATAATATCAAGATTTTTCTGTGTTGTAAGGTTAAGCTCCATTATATCTTCACTGCTGCTGTACACTATCTTTGTTATTGGAAGTTCTTTTCCTTTCTGCAGGTCAACAACATATTTAAGTATCATTCCTGATATTTTTATTACCAGCTCTTTATTTCCTATTCCAAAACTGTCAAGTGACTGAATGCCGAAATATTCTGTAAGATATTTTTCGCTGTTTCTTACTGCTGTCCCCTTATGAAGATTTATCCCATCTTTCATTCTGTGATTTTCAAGTTCTTTTGAAAGAAAAGCATATCCTTTTTCATCTGTTATTATCTCTTTTGGAGAAATTTTGTTAATCTCACCAAGAAGTTTGTAACCTAAATTACTTCCCTCTATTTCGCTCGCTCTGAACTCTCCTGTTGTAATATCCACATATGAAAGAGCTGCTTTCTTGTCATCAATAAGAACACCAAGAAGATAGTTGTTTATTTTTTCATCAAGATATTCTGTATCTATTATTGTTCCGGGAGTAATCACTCTTATTACATCTCTTTTTACAATCCCTTTTGCCTGTTTTGGATCTTCCACCTGCTCACATATTGCCACTTTATATCCTTTTCCAACAAGCTTTGCTATATATGATGCTGCTGAGTGATAAGGAATTCCTGCAAGAGGAACATCAGTTTTTTTATTTCTCTTTGTAAGAGTAAGTCCAAGCTCTTTTGAGGCTGTTTTTGCATCTTCATAAAACATCTCATAGAAATCTCCCATTCTGTAGAAAAGGATACTGTCCATGTAATCAGCCTTTATTTCGTTGTATTGTTTCATCATTGGGGTATCGTCTAATAATACCAAAATATCACTTCCTTAAATTTTTCCCTTAAGTTCTTCTAAAATTCTTATAACCTCACGATAATCATCACATTTGTTTATTGCATTTTTTGCTTCAGCAGAACCTCTGATTCCTTTCAGATACCAGCAGATATGCTTTCTCATTTCATAAATAAATTTATCGCTTTCATTGTCTTCTCTTGCTCTTAAAACATGCTTTACTGCCATGTCTATTTTTTCCTGATCGGTTACTTTTGTTTTCACTTCTCCATATTCAAAAATCTCTCTTATATCTCTGATAAGCCATGGATTTCCGCATATTCCCCTTGCAAGCATAACACCATCAACACCTGAAAGTTTTATTCTTTCAACAGCATCTTCTGCTGTAAAAATATCTCCGTTTCCTATAACAGGAATTGAAACAGCCTCTTTAACCTCTTTTATTGTGTTCCAGTCAGCTTTTCCTGTATACATCTGTTCTCTTGTTCTTCCATGAACAGTAATGTGGCAGCATCCGCATTCCTCTGCAATTTTTGCAATTTTTACATATTCTTTTATTCCTCTGAAACCTACCCTTATTTTTATAGAAAGTTTTGTTTCAGGTTTAAGAGCTGCTCTTGTCTGTGTCAGAATTTCCCTTATATGCTCTGGGTCTGCCAAAAGCCCTGATCCATAACCATTTTTCACAATTTTTGCCATAGGACACCCTGCATTGATATCTATATGGTGTACTCCTTTTTCTTCAAGATATTTTGCACTGGCAACAATTTTTTCTATATCATTTCCAAAAACCTGAACAGCCTCTCCGTCTCTAAGTCTTAAAAGTTTATTTAAAGTTTTGTCGTTCATCATTTCCATAGCATTTACACTGACCATCTCCGTAAATACTAAATCCGGATTAAATTCTTCCAGAATGCCCCTGAAAGTATAGTCCGTCACTCCTGCCATAGGAGCAATATATATTTTCATTTTTTCCTCCGATTTCTAACTGTTTCTACAATAACCACAATATAAAATTTTAACATATTTTTCTATTTTTTTCAATTATAGGTCATATGTTTATAAAATTTTATTCTTGAATATCAATGTATCTGTTACAGTTTTATAAAACAGTATTCTCAGTAAAAATTCTGCACATAAAATTTTTAATTTTTGTTCTGTAAAAATACTTTATTTTCAATAAATAAAATTTATTTTCTAAAAAAATATAAAATTTAAAATTAATTCTATTGACAAATGTTAATATATGAATTAAAATTTATTAACAAATGTTAAAAGAGGAGGTTTTTTTTAAAATGTATTTAACAAAATCAGAAATAAAAAATATGTTTTTAACTTCAGCTGCTCTTTTAAAAGAGCGTTCTGATGAACTTTCTAAAATAGATTCACAATTTGGTGACGGAGATCACGGAATTACAATAAACAAAATAGCCGCTCTTATAGAAAAAGAGATTGGAGAATGGAATGACGACACTACAATAAAAGATTTTATAGACAATCTTGGAGATGACATAATGGGAGTAAACGGTGGTTCAGCAGGTCCACTGTGGGGAACAATGGTATCCGGACTTGCATGTCCTCTAGAGGCTGAAGCTGAATTGAGCATAGAAAATGTCAAAGCTATGTTCAAAAGCTCTCTTGATGAAATGAGAGATATAACTACAGCAAAAGTAGGAGACAAGACAATGATGGATACTTTAATTCCCGCCGTTGATGCAATGGAAAAATCAGCTGCCCAAAACTTTACAGAGCTTTTTGAAGAAACAGCAAAAGCTGCAGAACAGGGAGCAGAAGATACTAAAAACTATATTTCAAAATTTGGAAGAGCAAAAAGCTATAAAGAGCAAACACTAGGACATAAAGACGCAGGAGCTGCATCTCTTTCATATTTCTTCAGAGGACTTGCAGACAGTTTTAAATAAAAAGCTTTATTAAAATAGAATTTCTTTTAAAATTAAGGAGGAACAAATAATGAAAATGAAAAAATTCATCAATGACCCAAGCAACCTTACAAAAGAACTTTTAGAAGGATTAGCTCTTTCTAACCAGGAAATATTAGAATATGTAGATGGAAAACTAATTGTTAATAAAAAATTAAAAGATGCTGACCGTGTTACAATAGTTACACTTGGAGGAACAGGACATGAGCCTGCAATCAGCGGATTTGTTGGAGAAGGAATGGTAGATATTTCTGTACCGGGAGATATTTTTGCTGCACCAGGACCACAAGCTTGTTTAGAGGCTATAAAAATGGCAGACAAAGGACACGGAGTTTTACTTGTTGTTCTTAACCATGCAGGAGATATGCTTACCGGTAACCTTACTATGAAAGCTGCTAAAAAAGAGGGACTTCATGTAATAAAAGTTGTAACTCAGGAAGATATTTCTAATGCTCCAAGAGAAAACGGAGAAGACAGAAGAGGACTTGTTGGTTGTGTTCCTTTATATAAAATAGCAGGAGCTGCTGCTGCAGAGGGAAAAACTTTAGAAGAAGTTGCTGAAATAGCTCAAAAATTTGCTGACAACATGGCTACAATAGCAGTTGCTGCAAGAGGAGCTACTCATCCTACTACTGGTGATGCAATAGCTGAACTTGGTGAAGATGAGATGGAAATCGGAATGGGACAACACGGAGAAGGCGGAGGAGGAAGAATGCCTCTTAAAACTGCTGATGAAACAGCTGAAATAATGATAGAAGCTCTTCTTAAAGACCTTAACGTTGTTTCCGGAGAAAAACTTCTTGTTGTTGTAAACGGAAGCGGAGCAACTACTTTAATGGAGCAGTTAATTATATTCAGAAAAGTATACAACTATCTTGAGGCAAAAGGAATAGGTGTTGCAGCAAATATGGTTGGAGAAGTTTTAACAGTTCAGGAACAGGCAGGATTCCAGCTTATGATAGGAAGAATGGACGACGAAATGTTACATTACTGGAACAAACCTTGTAATACTCCATATTTTAAAAAATAACAGGCGGTGTGAAATAGATGGCAGATAAATTTGGAAACAAAATAGCAAAAGATTATGCAGTAGATGTTCCTTTTGCAAATAACGGAGGATTCCATGTAAAAGGAATGGAAAATATGGATTGGGGAATGAAAGCACGTCTTTCAAGAATATTTAACCCAAAATCAGGAAAAACAGTTATGCTTGCATTTGACCACGGATATATAATGGGATCAACAGCAGGACTTGAAAGATTAGACCTTGCTATTCCTCCATTATTAGACGATGCAGATGTACTTATGGGAACAAGAGGAGCTATCAGAACATGTATTCCTCCTTCTTGCAAAAAAGGAATTGCTTTAAGAAGCAGTGCGGGAAGTTCTGTTTTAGATGATGATATGAGCCATGAGGTTATCGGAGTGGATATTGAAGATGCAATAAGAATGGACGCTACATGTCTTGCAATTCAAACATTTATCGGTTCTCCAGGTGAAAAAACATCTATTGAAAACCTTGTAAGAACAGTTGATATGGGAAATAAATATGGAATTCCTGTGCTTGGTGTTGTTGCTGTTGGAAAAGAGATGGAAAGAACAACTAAATTCTTCCTTCTTGCAACAAGAATGCTTGCAGAACTTGGAGCTCATATTATAAAAACATATTACTGTGATAATTTTGAAGAGGTTGTTGCAGCTTGTCCTGTGCCTATCGTTGTGGCAGGAGGAAAGAAGATACCTGAAAAAGAAGCTCTTGAACTTACATATAATGCAATAAGTAAAGGAGCAGCAGGTGTTGATATGGGAAGAAACGTATTCCAGGCTGAAAATCCAAAAGCTATGATAAAAGCTATATCTAAAGTAGTACACGAAGGATATACTGCTGAGGAAGCTTTTGCTCTTTATGAAGATTTAAAAACAAAAATCTAATATATAAGTTTTGAGGAGGGAATTATGGAATTTGTACATATTGGTGTTCCTACAAAAAAAGTTCAGGAAAATGAGATATATTTAGAGGCATTAAAGGTATATGTAACTGATGCTGAGGCTCATGATTATAAATATGAATATTTAAGATTTGAGGAAGATTCTCCTATGGCTAAGGAAATCCAAACTCAGACTCACATAGCTATAAAAGTTGAATCTATTGCAGATGAAGTTAAGAAAGCAGAGAAAGTTCTTTGTGAACCATTTGACGGCGGAGATTATATGATTGCCTTCGTTTTAAGAGATGGAACTGTAATTGAACTTATGGAAGCAAAAAAATAGAATAGTTTTTAAGCATTAGGGGATTAGAAGCCGGTCTTTATTTTATATAAAGGCTGGCTTCGTTTTTTTATTTTTTGTAAAAATTAATAAAAAGATGATAAAATTAGAATTAAAACTTGATTATTTAAAAAAGAGGCCAAAAAATTGCAAAATTAATGAAGAATAAAGCCCTTTTAAATATACAGATTTTAGAATAACATTATCATATAGGATGCAGAAAGGAGACGCTATGTTTGTAGATAATAAAAAAATTATATTATTAAATCATCTTGACGAAAAAATAGAAACAGTATCTAAAAAACTTGGGATATCTGAAAGAACCATCAGATATAGAATAGAAGATTTAAATAATTTTTTTAGTGATGAAAAACTTAATTACAGAATAGCTGTTGAAAACAAAATAATTAAAGGTTTTGGAGATCTTGAAAAAATAGAAAAAGAATTAAAATTTAAAAATTATAATTTTTCCAAAAGTGAAAGAATTGATATGATTTCTCTGCTTTTATTAATATCAAGTTATGGATGTAAAGCAGATGAAATATGTGAAATTATTGATATAAGCAGAAGCACATTTAAAACAGATATGAAATTTGTAAGAAATGAATTTAAAATTAAAAATTTAGATGTGATTTCGAAAGCAAATAAAGGGTTGATTATAAAAGGAGATGAAATTATTATAAGAAAGCTCCTTTTAGAAAAATTCAAGAAAACTTTTAAGATAGAAGATAAAACACTAAATTTTTTTGATAAAACCAATAATCAAAAAATTAATATGATAAAAAACTATATTAAAGAAAAATATATAATAATCGTTACTGAATATTTAGAAAAATTAAAAATAGATTTAAATAAAAAAATATCAGATGAAGCATATCAAATTTTAATGATTTATCTTTTGATAATTATAAACAGATTAAAAAATAAACTTTCTATCAAAAGAAATTTACAAAATCAAGAATTTATAAAAGCAACAGATGATTTTAACGTCGTAAAAGCTAATATTAACATTTTAGAAAATGGCAGCGGAATAAAAATAAATGAATTTGAAATAATGAAAATAACAGAATTTGTTTTAGGAGCACATACATATAATTTTAAATATTCCTTTTATGAAAATTGGATTTATATTGAAAAACTTGCAGATGATTTAATAAATAAAGTAAATGAAAAAATTAATGTAAACATTTCAAAAGACAATACTTTAAGAGAGGGCTTGATAAATCACCTCATTCCAACTATTTATAGATTAAAAAATGATATAGAACTTGAAAATTCAATTCATCAAGAAATAATAGAACAATATCCATTATTATATAACGAAGTGAAAGCAGCTTTAAAAAAAATAGAAGACTTTATAGGAAAAAACTTTTCTGAAAATGAAACATCATTTTTCGTAGTTCATTTTGTTCTTTCTATAAAAAGAATGACTGAAAAATTTGAAGAAAAGAAAAAAATTATAATAGTCTGTGGTTTAGGATATGGAACCTCAAATCTTTTAAAACAAGAAATGGAAGAACTTTTTGACATAGAAGTTAAAGACTTGGTTCCGCTTAATAATTTTAAAAATATGGACACAAAAGAGATCGACTTCATTATAACAACAACAGATATAAATAAAAACGAAATAAATATTCCTGTAATAAAAGTTAATTCTATTTTGACTAAAGAAAATATCATTAACTTATTAAACAAAGGAATAAAAAATCGTAAAAGCAGAGTAAATATTTCTGACATTATAAATATAATTAAAAACTATTCCAAAATAGAAAATGAAGAAATTTTAACAAATAAGTTACTTGATTATTTTGAAAAAATTGAAAATGGAAAAGTTGAAAAATTTATAGAACCTTCATTAATTGAAATTTTACCAATTAAAAATATAAAGATAATTGAAAAAGTAAATACTTGGGAAGAAGCAATATCTGAGGCAGGAGAAATTCTTTGCAGAAATGGATATATAAAAAAAGAATATGTTTTAGAAATGATAGAAAAAATAAGAGAATTAGGAATGTATATGATGATAGGAGAATCTATAATTCTTCCTCATGCAGATATTGGAGAAAATGTCCTTAAAACAGGTATAAGTTATCTGCAGTTAAAATATCCTATAGAATTTTCTGAAAATGTAAAAATTCAACATATTTTTGCTTTAGCAAGCTGTGATAAAAAAGAGCATATAAAAGGACTTTTAGAGCTAAAACAAAATATAGATGAGTATAACCTAAAAGAAAAATTAGAAAAATGTAATACAGCAGAGGAGATATTTAAAATAATTAAAAATATGATAAAAGAGTATTAAGGAGGAAAAATTATGAAATTACAAACTGAAAGAGAAAAAGTAGTAAAATATTTAAATTTATTAATTGAAAAAGGTTTAACAAAAGGAACTGGAGGAAATATATCTATATATAATGAAAAAGAAGGATTAGTAGCTATATCTCCAAGCAGTGTTCCTTACGATATTTTAACTCCAGAAGATATTATAGTAGTAGATTTAGAGGGTAATGTGGTAGATGGAAATCCAAAATATACACCTTCATCAGAAACTGGAATGCACTTAAAAGCATATAAAGGAAGAAAGGATATAAGAGCATTTGTTCACACTCATGCAATGAACTGTACAGCTATTTCGTGTTTAAGAGAACCTTTAAAAGCTGTAGACTATATGCTTGCAATAACAGGAACACATGAAGTAAAATGTGCAGAATATGCAATGTATGGAACACCTGAATTGGCGGAAAATGCTTTTGAAGCAATGAAAGGTGCAAAAGCATGTCTTCTTGCAAATCATGGAGTCAATGTAGGAGCAGCAGATATAGAAAATGCTTTCGCAATAACAGAATATGTAGAATTTTGTGCAGAATTATACGTAAAAGCAAAAAGCATAGGAGAACCTGTTATTCTTTCAAAAGAAGAAATAGACAGACATATTGCTAAGTTTGGTTCATATTGCAAACTATAAAACTGCAGGGGAGAAATTAAATGTTTGAAAAAAAATATATATTCAGAATAAATGAAAATGTAACAAGAGATGAAGTTTTGGATATTGTAGGAAAAAAATTTTATCATGATGGAATTGTTACAGAAGATTTTGCAGAAGCGATAAAAAAAAGAGAAAATGATTTTCCTACAGGTATGATTTTAGAAAATGGAACTAATACAGCAATATCACACACAGATGATAAATATGTAATAACAGATAAAATAGCGATAGTAATAAGTGAAAAACCTGTTGTTTTTAAAAATATTGAAACAGGAGAAGAAATTGTAGAATGTAATGTTTTCTTTGTTATGGCTTTAACAAAAGAAAATAAAAATGCAATTCTTGCAGGAATGGCAGAATTATTTGAAAATTATGAAAAAATACTGAAAAAATTTATATCAATGACAAATGATGAAATTTTAGAAATACTTTTATAAGTTATATGGAGGAAAAAATGGGATTATTTAGTAAATTTTTAAAAAATGAAAAAACAGAAGTAAAAGAGGAAAAAATAGAAAAAAAAACAGAAGTAAATACAGGAAAGAAAAAATATAAAGCTATTATTGCATGTGGAAGCGGAATAGCAACATCAACAATGGCAAGAAATAAGATTGAAAAGGGATTTCAGGAAAAAGGAATAGCTTTAGAAATTACTCAATGTAAAATTGGAGAACTCGAAGGAATGGCAAAAACATTAAAACCAGATTTTGTTGTACATACTGTAGTTCTTCCAAAAGATTTACAATTCGATTGTCCTGTTTTTTCAGGAGTACCTTTTTTAACAGGTGTTGGAATGAAAAAAACTTTAGATGATATAGAAGAAGCTATTATAAAATAAAATTAAGGAGGAAATCATGGGTGTTATACAAGCATTATTAGATATGGGAGCAGTAGTAGTTCTGCCGATAATTATATTTATTTTAGGTCTAATTTTCAGATTGAAACCAAAAGCAGCTTTTAAATCAGGATTAACTATTGGAATTGGTTTTATAGGTGTAAATCTTGTTATAGGAATGATGGTCTCTAACCTTGGTACAGCAACTCAAAAAATGTCAGAAAACTTTAATCTTAACTTAACAACAATGGATGTTGGTTGGCCTGTAGAAGCAGCAATGTCATTTGCTACACCTCTTGTTGTATGGATATTTATTCTTGCAATAGGTATTAATTTTATTATGCTTGCCTTAAACTGGACAAACGTAATGAACGTAGACCTTTGGAACTTCTGGCACTTTATCTTTACTGGAGCATTAGTATATTATACAACAGGATCTTTTGCTCTTGCTATGACTGCTGCAGCAATAACTATTGTTGTAATTTTAAAACTGGCAGACTGGGCAGCTCCAATAATCAGTAAATATTTTGGTATGGAAGGAGTAACTTTTGCTCATGTTGAAACAATAAACTGGCTTCCTATTGGATATGCTATTAATAAACTTTTAGATATAATTCCAGTTATTAAAGATATAAAAATTGAACTGAAAGAAAAAGATAACACAAGTTCATTAATGTCTATATTTGGGGACCCTGCAATAATGGGACTTATTCTTGGAATTATAATAGGTTTCTTAGCAGGATACGACTGGCAGGCAACACTTTTACTAGGTATAAATCTTGCAGCAGTATTATTCTTAATGCCAAGAATGACTAAACTTTTAATGGAAGGATTAATTCCTTTATCAGAGGCAGCACAAGAATTTATGAGCAGCAGATTCCCTGGAAGAAAAGTATATATAGGTCTTGATGGAGCAATAGCAATAGGAGATCCAACTATTATGTCTGTTGGAGTTATGATGGTTCCAATGTCTCTTCTTCTTGCTGTAATACTTCCTGGAAATACAATGCTTCCATTTGCAGATATAGGAATTATACCAATTTTATTAACATGGGCAATAATACCTGCAAAAGGAAATATATTCAGAGCTTTAGTTTCTTCTATAATTATAATGTCAATGATATTATTAATAGGTTCTTCTATGGCTCCACTGTTAACAAGGGTTGCTGCAGAAGTTGGTTTTGATATACCAGCAGGTGTAGGAAGTGTATCTTCTGTTGACGCAGGTTCGCACTTTATTTCATATATTATGTGGAAAATATTTGGAATATTCTAAATTTTATACTAAATAAAAAATAGATATCAAAGTTATTATATGAGGACCGAGAAATATAAACTCGGTCCTTTTTCATAAAAACAGCTCTGCAGACTTTTTATTTTTATACTATTTTATTTATATATATGGTATAATTTTAAATGTACAGGAGGTGCATAAAATGAGAAAAATCCCTATTGGTGTAGATAATTTTAGAGAAATTATAACAGAAAGTTATTATTATGCAGATAAAACAAAATTTATAGAAGGTATAGTGAATGACGGAGCAAAGGTAAAACTTTTCACACGTCCAAGAAGATTTGGAAAGACTCTTAATATGTCTATGC
>OGZM01000439.1_pt1 | contig 53150 bp, 43 predicted proteins | sample 1576821 | NCBI WGS metagenome assembly OGZM01 (sample SAMEA3541491, study PRJEB24748) | human gut metagenome | biome: human gut; feature: human-associated habitat; material: faeces | place: China | collected 2012
AAGAAAACTTGAAACTCACTTCGTTCAGACAGTCAAGTTTTCTGTATTCTGTTTCACTGCATAAATTACGCAGATATTTTTAATATCGAGAATCTTATTCTTTAATATTATAGAAATAAAATTTTGATTGAACATAGAAAATAGTTTATATAAATAAAAATTCCCGCTGAATAAAACCAGCAGGAATTTTTTATATATATTATTGAGTGTGTTGACAGTTTAATTATTTATCAGATATAGAAGTTACACCTGGAAGTTCTTTTCCTTCTAAGTACTCTAATGAAGCTCCTCCACCAGTAGAGATGTGAGTAAATTTATCAGCATATCCTAATTGCATTGCAGCAGCAGCAGAATCTCCTCCACCGATTATAGTTGTTGCATCTTTTAAGTTAGCTATAGCTTCACAAACTCCAATAGTTCCTTTTGCAAAATTAGACATTTCAAATACTCCCATAGGTCCGTTCCATACAACAGTTTTAGCAGCAGCTATTTCTTTGCTGAATAATTCTATTGTAGCGGCTCCAACGTCTAATCCCATTTGATCAGCAGGAATTTCATCTACAGAAACTGTAGTGTGAGCAGCGTCGTTGTTAAATTCTTTAGCAACAACAGTATCTATTGGAAGTATTAATTTTCCATTAGATTTTTCTAATAATGCTTTTGCAAGTTCAATTTTATCTTCTTCAACAAGAGAAGTTCCAGTATTTTTTCCTAATGCTCTTAGGAATGTGAACATCATAGCTCCACCAACAAGAACTTTGTCAGCTTTTACTAGTAAGTTTTCGATAACACCAATTTTGTCAGAAACTTTAGCTCCTCCAAGGATAGCAACTAAAGGTCTTACAGGAGCATCAACAGCTTCTCCTATGAATTTTATTTCTTTTTCCATTAAGAATCCAGCAGCAGATTTTCCTTCTCCAATGTTAGCAGCGATACCAATGTTAGATGCGTGAGCTCTGTGTGCAGTACCAAAAGCATCATTTACAAATAAATCTCCTAAAGATGCCCAGTATTTTCCTAATTCAGGATCGTTTTTAGATTCTTTTTTACCATCTAAATCTTCAAATCTTGTGTTTTCAAACATTAAGATTTCTCCGGCTTTTAATTCAGCAACAGCAGCTTCTAATTCAGCACCTCTTGTAACAGGAACGAATTTAACTGGTTGTCCTAATAATTCTGCTAATCTTTCAGCAGCTGGTCTTATTGATTTAGTTTTTAAATCTTCTTCAGTTTTAACTTTTCCTAAGTGAGAGAAAGCTATAACTTTTCCTCCATTTTCAAGAACATATTTGATTGTTGGAAGAGCAGCAACGATTCTGTTGTCGTTAGTTATTTTTCCGTCTTTCATAGGAACGTTGAAGTCTACTCTCATAAGAACTTTTTTATCTTTTACGTTTAAATCTGTAACGATTTGTTTTGCCATTTTATTATATCCTCCCAAAATTTTTTAAAAGTTTTAAAAAAATATGGAACCTGCTGAAGGTTCCATATTCACTTGTTATTTAATTTATAAGTCTGTTATCAGGAACTATTTAGCTAATTCAACGAATTTTTTAAGAGTTCTGATTAATTGAGAAGTGTAAGACATTTCATTGTCATACCAAGCAACAGTTTTAACTAATTGTTTGTCTCCAACTGTCATTACTCTTGTTTGAGTAGCATCGAATAATGATCCGTAGTTGATTCCGATAACGTCGCTAGATACTAATTCTTCTTCAGTGTATCCGAAAGATTCAGTAGCAGCAGCTTTCATTACAGCGTTAACTTCTTCAACTGTAACTGGTTTCTCAAGAACAGTTACTAATTCAGTTATTGATCCAGTGATTACTGGTACTCTTTGAGCAGCTCCGTCTAATTTTCCTTTTAATTCAGGGATAACTAATCCGATTGCTTTTGCAGCTCCAGTTGTGTTAGGAACAATGTTAGCAGCAGCAGCTCTTGCTCTTCTTAAGTCTCCTTTTTTGTGAGGTGCATCTAGAGTGTTTTGGTCGTTTGTATATGCGTGAATTGTTGTCATTAATCCTTCAACGATTCCGAAGTTGTCTTGTAATGCTTTAGCCATTGGTGCTAAACAGTTAGTTGTACAAGAAGCTCCTGATATAACTGTTTCAGTTCCGTCTAAAGTATTGTCGTTTACGTTGTAAACTATTGTTTTAAGGTCTCCAGTAGCTGGTGCAGAAATAACTACTTTTTTAGCTCCTGCAGCGATATGCTCTTCAGCTTTTTCTTTTTTAGTGAAGAATCCAGTACACTCAAGAACTACGTCTACGTTTAATTCTCCCCATGGTAAATCTTTTGGACTAGCTTGTGCACAAACTTTAATTTCGTGTCCGTTAACAACGAATCCTCCGTCTACAACTTCAATAGTTCCGTTGAATCTTCCTTGAGCTGAGTCATATTTGAATAGGTGAGCTAGAGTTTTTGCATCTGTTAAGTCGTTGATTGCTACCACATCAAATTCAGGGTTTTCAATCATTAATCTTAATGCTAATCTTCCAATTCTTCCAAATCCGTTAATTGCTACTTTAACTGCCATTTTGTTTCCTCCTTAAATTTTACATTTATAATAATTTTTTTATTTGCTATACTTACACCTAGATTATAGCGAGGTATTTCCCATTTGTCAATTTTGATACAGATTAAAATTGACCATTTTTTTGGTCATTATTTGACACCTAATACATTTTTCATATCATCAGGAAGCCCTATTTCTATAATTCTCTCTTCTTGAGTTTCCACATCATCATATATAAACTTATATGAATGCAGCAGTTGACGGCTCACACAGCTGTTTTCCTTTCCGTATAAAGTATCTCCTAAAATAGGATATCCCTCAAGAGAAAGGTGAACTCTGATTTGGTGGGTACGTCCTGTAAATAGTTCAAGTTCAACAAGAGTAAGATTTTTTTCCGGAAATCTTTCAAGAACTTTCACTTTTGTTTTTGCAGTCTGTCCTCCCTCTTCCACAGAAAGTTCCTGTCTTTTGATCTCTTCTCCTACTCTTCCAATAGGTCTTTCGATAAAAAATTCATCTTTTTCAATAATTCCTTCACATATTGCAAGATAGAATTTTCTTATCTTAGACCTTTCTTGAAGGTAAGCCTGAGAAAAAGCATTTTTAGTTATAACTATCAACCCTGATGTGTCCATATCAAGACGGTTATAGAATCTTGGAACTTGAATTTTTCCTGTTGTTTTCAGAAAATAATCTACTATTCCATTTGCAAGAGTTTTGTCTACTTTTTTTTGTGTCGGGTGAACAACAATATTTGCCTCTTTATTTATAATAAGAAGATTTTTATCTTCAAATACTATTTTCAAATCCATTGGGATAGGTGTAATATTGGTTCCTTTTTCATGTTCCACTACAACAAGACGATTTAATTTTTTTATCTTCTTGTCCAGACGGATTTTTTTCCCGTTTAAATAGACATCAGCATTTCTGAGCCCTCTTGTTGAATAACCCTTTACCTCTTTCAAGTAATCTCCTGCTTTGTATCCGGTATATTCAGGTTCAATAATAAATTTTTTCATACAACACTCCTAATAAAATTCCTTATGTATCACTTACATTATAACATGAATTTTGAAAAAAATACTAATTTAAAAAATCAGGTGCAAAATAAATATTTTAAGTTAACTGTGATTAAAAGTTAATCTTTATTTTTTTTTAAATATATGTTAACATAATGTAAGGAACAATTAACTAACAAACTATTAGATATGTAATTAATTCAGGAGGTATGTATCATGGCAAAAAGAATAATCAACACACCAAAAGCTCCAGCAGCTTTAGGACCTTACTCTCAAGCAATTGAGGTAAACGGAACTTTATATGTATCAGGACAAATCCCATTTGTTCCAGAAACAATGACTTTAGTTTCTGATTGTGTAAAAGCACAAACTAGACAATCTTTAGAAAACTTAAAAGCTATCTTAGACGAAGCAGGATATACTTTTAACGATGTAGTTAAAGCTAGCTGCTTTATTAAAGATATGAACGACTTCGCAGCTATCAACGAAGTTTACAATGAATATTTAGGAGAAGCTAAACCTGCAAGAGCATGTGTAGAAGTTGCAAGACTTCCTAAAGATGTTAAAGTTGAAATCGAACTAATTGCAGTTAAATAGTTTTAAAAAAGTTATAAACGGGACTGTTTTTTATGACAGTCCCGTTTTATTTTTTATTTATTTTTAAATTCTTTTATTTTTCTTTTTTCAAGAAAAGCTTTCATACCTTCTTTTTGATCTTCAGTTTCAAAGCAGCTTCCAAAAAGTTTTTCTTCTATGATTATTGCTTCGTCCATAGTAGTATTAAGTCCATCATTAATAGCTTTTTTACATGCTTTTATTGCTATTGGAGCATTTTTAGCTATTTTTTCTGCAAGTTTTTTAGCTGCTGGAAGAAGTTCTTCCTGAGTATATACAGCATTAACAAGTCCAAGAATCTTAGCTTCTTCTGCTTTTATATTAATACAGGAATATATCATTTCTTTAGCTTTTCCTACACCAATAATTCTTGCAAGTCTTTGAGTTCCTCCAAATCCTGGAATAATTCCTAATCCTACTTCTGGTTGTCCGAATACAGCATTGTCAGAACATATTCTGATATCACAGCTCATAGCTATTTCACAACCTCCTCCTAAAGCAAAGCCATTTACAGCAGCAATTACAGGAATGGGGAAAGTTTCTATTTTTCTAAATATATTATTTCCATTTTTGCTCCAAGCCTCACCTTGAGTTTTATTTAAAGGATACATAGAAGCTATATCAGCGCCAGCTACGAAAGATTTTTTTCCTGTTCCAGTCAAAATTACAACTCTTATTTTATTTATATTAATGTAATCAAGAATATGATCTAATTCCCAAAGTGTTTCAGCATTTAGTGCATTTAATGCTTTTGGACGTTCAATAGTAATAATTCCTATATTATTTTCTTCTTCATATTTGATATAATCCATATTTTCTCCTTAAGCATTTTCTTCAGTTTTTCTCTTTTTATTTTGAACACATATAATGTAAAGTAAAATTCCAGCTATAAGTCCCCAAGTAGCTCCTTTTAATGCAAGAATAGCAGCCATTACAGTTGCTATTCCTTTATCTGTACCATCACTAATTTCATCCATTGCAATTCTTCCGCATACAAATCCTTGAACAATTAAAGTTAAAGATAATGCAGCTGGTAAGATAGGTTTAACAAAGGAAGCTACAGGAACTAAAGCAACACAAATAAAAGTCATCCATCTAAATGTTCCAACACCACTGAAAATAGAATCCATTGATTCTCTTCCTTGCTTATATCTTTCTGAAACAGCAGCCGTAACAGCAGCCCATAAAGGTCCGCAAAGTGGTACATAAGGACAGATACATGCTTCTAATAAATTTCTTATTCCAGAAATTAAGTTGGATCTATTTGCATTAAAATCAATTTTTTCATCTTGACGTATTTCATCAGCTTCTTTTATTAAAGCATCACTACTTACAAAATCTCCAAATGCAATAATATAAACCATTAATGCTGTTGGAATTGCTGAGATGAAGTCACTTATATGAGGAAAACCTACTGGTCCAAATGGGCTTAAAAATTTAAAGATTTCAGAAATGTTTGGAATTTTAATAATAGAACCCAATTCTAAAATAGGAGCAGGTAATTCTTTAGTTAAAGGACCTATTATTACTGCTAATATTATAGCTGGCAGCATTCCATAATTTCCGATTATTTTATAGATAGGATGTCTTTTTTTTAGTTCCTTAAATCTGTCGGAAAATATTAAAAAATAAGCAAATAAACTACCGATTCCAACAGTTATAGGATAAAGCTCAAATCTGCCTTTAGGACCAAATTCTCCCATAATAGCAGATAATCCTGCACCTAAAAGAATTCCTGCTTTAATTGATCGAGGAACAAAATCTATTATTTTTTGTGCTAAACCTGTTATTCCCATAAATAAGAAAATTAAAGCTACAATAATTTGTAAAGATATTAATAAATGTATTCTTTCAACGCCTTGTTCGGTTGTGGTTAAAAATGCTGTAACAAGAGGAATAGCTGGAGTTATCCAGCCAGGAACAACAGGATCTCCTAAAACTGAATGCAGATTATAAAATAGTCCATTTATAATTACCATACTCCAAGCTATTTCATAAGGAATTCCAAGCACATTTTCTAGAATAGGAATCGCTCCTAAGCAAGTAGCACACATTAAAACTGCTTGAAGACATTCAGAGGTTTCCCATCTATAATGGATAAATGGTAATCTGATTTTAAAAATTCCAAATGAAATATAAGGTTGTTCTTCGCCGTATTTTCTAGTTATTGCCATATAAGTTCCTCCGTTTTATTAGAATTTTTCTTTAAATCTTCTTTCAAATTCAAGCTTTAGTTCATCTTTGAAATTAGGATGAGCTATATTTATTAGATTTCTTGCTCTTTCTCTTAAAGTTTTACCTTTTAATTCTGCTATTCCAAATTCAGTAATAACATAGTCAATATCTGTCCGTGATGTAGTTACGCAGGCTCCTTCTGTTAAAAATGGCACTATTTTAGAAACAGTTCCTTTTTTAGCTGTAGAAGGGAAAGCGAGAATTGATTTACCGCCTTTTGAAAAAGCAGCTCCCCTTACAAAATCTACTTGTCCTCCAATACCACTAAATTGTTTTAATCCCATTGCTTCAGAGCATGCTTGTCCCATTAGGTCTACTTGTAAAGCTGCGTTGATTGAAACAAGATTATCATTTTGTCCTATTATTCTAGGATCATTAATATAATCTACTGTCTGCAGAGATACCATTGGGTTATTATCAACAAAGTCGTATAGTCTTTTTGTTCCCATTAAAAAAGCTACACTCAATTTTCCTTTGTTTATGTTTTTGTTCTTGCATGTAATAACTCCTGCTTCAACTAATTCAACAACTCCATCAGAAATCATTTCAGAGTGAATTCCCAAATTTTTTTTATCTTTTAAAAATAATAAAACAGCGTCAGGAATAGCTCCTATCCCTAATTGCAAAGTATCGCCATCTTTTATAAGGCTGGCACAATATTCCCCTATAGCTTTTTCAACTTCTCCAATTTGAGGAGGACGTAATTCTGGAAGTGGATCGTTTTTTTCTACTATTATATCTATATCTGAAACGTGAATAAAACAATCTCCTAATGTTCTCGGCATATATTTATTAACTTGTGCAATGACTAATTTTGCTGCTTCAGCTGCAGGCTTTGTATAATCACCAGAAACTCCAAAACTACAATATCCGTTTTTATCAGGAAGAGAGACATTAATTAAAGCAACGTCTACAGGCAGTTTTGTTTTAAATAATTCTGGAATTTGATAAAAAAATGATGGTGTAAAATCTCCTCTTCCATTGTTCACACATTCTCTTGTTGGTTCTCCTAAAAATAGACTATTTACTTTAAAATGTCCTTGCATTTCTTTTTTGGCATAATCTCCTTTTCCCATAGCAACAAGCTGCACTATTTCAACATCTTTATATTCTTTATAATTTTCAACCATTTTATCAACAAGATATAACGGCTCTCCAACAGCATGTTGTAAAACTACTCTATTTCCTGATTTTATATATTTGACAGCTTCTTCTGCACTTTTTAGTTTTGAATCATATATTTTTTTCCATTCCATAGTAAAATTCCTCCATTTTTAAAATATACAGAGAGAATTTCTCTCTGTATATTTTAGGTTGTTTTATGGTATTAAACATTTATTCAGAAATTTTTGCTAATTTTTTAGCCAATTCTTTTTTCATAGCTAAGTTTCCTTGACGAGCAATCATGATTCTTTGAGCTTGTGGAGAACCAGCACCATGCATTGACTCTGTTCTGTATCCAACTGCAGCAGTACCTAGAGTTAAATTTTCAATTAGTCTTAAAATTCTTAGTCTGCTTTCTGTACTTACAACATTGATACCTTTAAAATATTTATCTACATAATGACCTACGATAGGAGATTTTAAATCTTTTTCAGAAGGAGCTGTTACAACTAATCCACCTGCTATATCTTCAGCTAATCTTGTTATTTCATAAGGGAATCTAGTTACATTTTGTTTACATACGTTTGCAAGCAATAAGTCAATTAAATAGTTTCCTGATTCTGTTTTTGTTCCTTCAGCTGAACATGCAATACCACAAGCATATAATGTTTCATTTAAATGTGTCATTTCAATTAACTTATCTTTTATATGATTTGCTTTTGAAACACCGTTATAATCAGCAGCAACAGCAGCAGCTCCAATCAACACATCTCCAACTCCTACTTTACATCCTCCATAGCTTTGTCTATGGTAACCAGCAAATCTTTCCACAAGAACTCCAGCAAATTCTGTTTCCCCGTTTAAGAATATTCTATCGTTTGGAACGAATACATCATCAAAAACAGTTAAAGCTTCAACACCACCAAATTCTTCATTTCCTGTATCCATAGGGCTTCCTTCAAGTTTTCTTGTATCACATGATTGACGTCCTATAATTAATGTAATCCCTTTAGCGTCAGTAGGAACAGCAAAAGACACAGCATAATCTTTATCTTCTGGTCCCATTGCTATTGTTGGCATAACAATAACCTCTTGTGAGTTTATAACTCCTGTCTGGTGGGCTTTTGCACCGCGCACAATGATACCATCTTTTCTTCTTTCAACAACATGTAAAAATAAATCAGGATCAGCTTGTTTGTGAGGTGGTAAAGCACGATCTCCTTTAGGGTCTGTCATTGCTCCATCTACAGTAAAATCTTTTTCTTGACAATAAAGCATAAATTTTTTAAAATTCTCATGATAGTGAGTTCCATATGTTTTATCAACCTCGTAAGTTGTACTGTAAACAGCATTAAAAGCATCCATTCCAACACAACGTTGAAAACATGATGCTGTTTTTTGACCCAATAAACGCTGCATTTTTACTTTTTTAACTAAATCTTCTGTACTTCTATGGATATGAGTAAAACGATTTATTCTTTCTCCTGTTTCAGGTGAAATAGCAGTCATTAAATCTTGATATTCAGGCATTTGGGCTAAATCATAAGTCATTCTTACAGAATTTAAAGAAGGTCTCAATATTGGATTATCCACTGGATTTTCAATTTTTTCTCCAAACATGTAAACCTGTAAATTTAGTTTTCTCATACTTTCAATATATTGTTCTCCTGTCATTAGTGCCATTTTTAAGCCTCCTTAAACTTTAATTGTTGTGATTTTATGTTACAGTGTTAGTATAAAGCAATCGTTGTGCCAGAGACTAAAGGCTTATTTTATCAGGTGTCTAAAAATAACTTCTTAATATTTTGTTTTAAAAATAAAAAATAATTTCATTTCTAAAACAAAAAATACAATTTATCTATTAATTCATTTAAAGAAGTTACAGAATAGATACTGTAAATATTTTTTGTAACAAAAAATTCTTTATATGAAGCACATTGTACTTGGCAGCCGTTGATAATAAAAACATAATCATAAATTTTATTATCTTTTACATATTCTAAATCATATTTTTTTGAAAGTTTCATTTTTAAGATACTTTCTGCATATTTTCTGTCATATTTTGGATTACAGCCTCCACAAAATTTTATGCCTATTTTCATTCATTAAATCTCCTAAAGGTTTTTACTTAATATTTTTTTAGCAAACTCAATCATTTCATTACTGATATTATTTACAAGAACTATTTTTTCAACTTCTGGGAACTGAGTTTTTATATCTTGAAAAATAAAAGTTTCTAATTCAGATACAGCTGACGGACAATTAGAGCATTTTCCTTTCAATTCTACTTTTAAAACATTTTTTTCAAAAGAAATTATTTCTAATCCGCCACCATGGCTTCTGAAATATTCTCCTATATTTTTCTCAACTAAATTTTTAATTTTTTTTTCCATTGCCTATCACCTCATTATTTTAAATATACTTTGATATAAAGCAAAATTAATACCATTTGTTAATCTTTACATTTTTTTGTTTAAGTGTTATAATTCCTAAAAATATGATCGGAGGTAAGAGTTATGTTAGGTAATGTTGTATCTTCAATAAATATAATTAATAATGCAGATATTTTGAGTGACATTATAGAAACTTCTTTTGATGGAATTTATATTACTGATGCAAAAGCAAATACCATTCTGATTAATAAAAGTTATGAAACAATAAGCGGTTTAAAAAGAGAAGAGCTTATTGGAAAAAATATGAAAGATTTAGTGGCAGCCGGAGTATTTTCAATTTCCGGAACCCTTTTATGTTTAGAGCATAAAAAGAGTATAACCTTAGAACAAGTATTTAAAACTAACAAAAAAGCTGTTATCACCAGCCAGCCTACTTTTGATTCTGATGGAAATATTGTAATGATAGTTACAAATGTTAGAGATATGACAGAAATTAATAAGCTTCAAAATAAATTAAAAGAAAATGAGTTAAACAACTTAAAAATTAAAAGTATTTTAGAAGAATTTTATAAAAGAAAATGTCTTTCCAGAAACTTTATAAGTGTTGATGAAAAATCTGTTTCAATTTTGAAACTGGCGAATAAAGTAGCAGCTACAGATTTTATTGTTACTATTTTGGGTGAAACAGGTGTTGGTAAAGAGTTAATGGCAGAATATATTTATAAAAATAGTAATAGAAGTTCTGAAGTATTTCTAAAATTAAATTGTGCTGAATTAAATCCATCACTAATAGAGAGTGAACTATTTGGTTATGAGAAAGGTACTTTTACCGGAGGAAATAAAAATGGAAAATTAGGTTTTTTTGAAATGGCTAATGGAGGAACGCTTTTTTTAGATGAAATAGGGGAGTTAGAATTAAATATGCAGGTAAAACTTCTTCGTGTATTGCAAGAACAAGAAGTAAGAAGACTTGGCAGTACATCATCTGTCAAAATTGATGTAAGAGTTATTGCAGCAACTAACAAAAATCTTGCAGAATTAGTTGAACAAGGGAAATTTAGAAAAGATCTTTATTATAGATTAGAAGCTTTTCAGATAGTAATTCCTCCGCTTCGAGAAAGAAAAAAAGACATAATACCTTTAGCTGAATTATTTTTAAAAAAATTGAATGATAAATATTATACGCAAAAAAAATTTTCTAACTGCTCTTTAAATTTATTAGAAAAATATAATTTTCCAGGAAACATAAGAGAATTAAAAAATATTGTAGAAAGAGCTTATGTTATTTCAGATAGTATTCTTGAACTTAATGATTTGGATTCTAAAATTGATGTTAAAGGAAAAATAGAGTTTAGTTCTTCTGTTGATTTAAAAGAAAAATTAGAAGAAATAGAATATCAGTATATAAAAAATGCTGTTGAAAGGTATAAGAATATTCGTAAAGCAGCAGAAAGCTTAAAAATGGACCCAGCTACTTTTTTTAGGAAAAAACAGAAATATAATTTATAAAAATAAGTTTTTATGTTTAATAATAAAATTATAAAAATTTTTTATAGAACTCACCAAAAACATAATTCAAATTATCATAATTTAAATTATCATAATTTGAATTATGTTTTTTTATATGGTATAATTTTTATGTGAGGTGATTTTATGAATTTTATAAACAGAAAAAGAGAGATGCAGACTTTGGAAAATGAATATAATAAATCTAAAAGTCTTGTTGTTCTTTATGGAAGAAGAAGAACAGGAAAAACAACATTAATAAAAGAGTTTATAAAAAATAAAAAGGCTTTCTATTTTTTTGCAGATAAGCAAAATGAAAATATCCAGATAGAGAGATTTAAAAATCAACTGGCAGAACATTTTAACGATGAATTTATAAAAAAAATAACAATTTCAGATTTGGATACAATAATGGAGTATTTTTTAGGAAAAATAGGAGATGAAAAATTTATTTTTGTTATAGATGAATTTCAATATCTTTGTATGGTTAATAAAGGTTTTTCATCTGTGTTTCAAAGAATTTATGATGAAAAAATCAGCAGCAGAAATATTATGATTATTTTATGTGGTTCTCTTATATCTATGATGTATTCAGAAGTTCTTTCTTATGACAGCCCTTTATATGGAAGAAGAACAGCTCAGATAAAACTTCAGCCTATTAAATTTGAATATTATAAAGACTTTTTTCAGGAAAAATCTCATAAAGAGTTAATAGAATTTTATTCTGTTACAGGAGGAGTACCTAAATATATTTTAGAATTTAACAGAGAACAGACACCTTTTTGGAATATAGAAAATAATATTTTTAATAAAGATAATTTTTTGTATTCAGAACCTAAATTTTTACTGCAGGAAGAAATAAATGATTTATCAAGATATTTTTCAATTTTACATGCAATATCTTCCGGTGATACAAAGCTTTCTTCAATTTGTTCCCGTTTAGGTATAAGCAGTGGAGGAATAACCCCTTATATAACTAAGCTTATGGATTTGGATATAGTTGAAAAAGAAGTTCCTGTCACGGAAAATATTGATAATGGAAAAAAAGGATTATACAAGATAAAAGATAATTATTTAAGATTTTGGTTCAGTTATGTTTATCCTTATCAAAGTTATTTGGAAATTGAAAACACAGCATATCCTTTGGAAAAAGTAAAAAATGAATTTGATAATCAATTTGTATCAAAAATCTATGAAGAATTAGCAAGAGAAAGTGTGCTTAATAATTTATCTATTCCATTTCCTATAAAAAGACTTGGCAGATGGTGGGATAAAAACGAAGAAATAGATATAGTAGGTATAGGAGAAGATGAAATTCTTTTTGGCGAATGTAAGTGGACTTCAAGAAAAATAGGATTAAGTGTCTTAAATGATTTAAAAGAAAAAAGCAGAAAAGTTAAATGGGGAAATTCTCAAAGAAAAGAATATTTTATTTTATTTTCAAAAGAGGGATTTACTTCTGATTTAATAGAATTATCTCAAAGAGAAAAAAATATAATACTAAGTGATTTTTAATAAATTTTGTGGTATTCTATAAAATAAAGATACAGTTAATAACGGAGGTCTTAATTATGATATATAAAAGCAAAGATATAGCAAGAGCAGCTATAATGCTGGCAATGTCTACTCGTGAAGAAGAGATGCAGATGAAAGAAGAATATAAAAAAAATGGAATAAAAAGTGCTGCAGTTGATATTGGAGGAGATGTAATTCAATCAATATCAAAAATAATGGAGAGAACATTAGTAGCATCAAAAAGAAACGGGCTTATACAGGATACCCATGTGTATGAGGGAGCTGTAACAGGAGCAACAAGAGAGGCAATAGCTCAGATAATGGATAAAGCAGCAGGTTTTAATGTTGGAGGAAAAATAGGAATTGCAAGATATAAAGAACATTTATCTGTATGTATATTCCTGACTATTGGAATGTTCCGTCTTGATGATGTTGTAATAGGACTTGGGCACAGAGCAATTCCAGTAGAAAATGAATAAAAAGTTGTTGACAATAACAATTTATTGTTATATAATTGGCGCAAGATAGATTTTGTAGAATATGTAGAATAGTAGAAGATTTGAAAGTAAATAGTAGTTTTTGTAGAATTGTAGAATAGTAGGAAAAATGAATATAAAATTTTTACAGTGTCAGTTTGAGGTAAAGTCTGACGGTGTATTTCTTTATATATATTATGCCTTTTTACAATTCGTAAAAAGGCTTTTTTATTTTCAAAGAAAAACACAGGGGGACGAAAAAATGAAGAACAGAAGCACAGTAGGAAACATTATGGGAACTTTTACAGCAGTATTAATGATAATAGGATTATTCCTTTTACAGCATACACCGTTAAGGGCAGCTGAAAAGTTTGTAATCGGTATCAGTCAATTTGCAGAACACCCTGCACTTGATGAAGTAAGAAAAGGATTTGAAGATGAGCTTAAGGCTCAGGGAGTAGAAACTGAGATAGTTTACAAAAATGCTCAGGGAGATACAGGAGTTGCAGGAGTTATAGCTCAGAAATTTGCAGCAGATAAAGTTGATTTAATGTTCGCTATAGCAACAATATCAGCTCAGACAGCTAAACAGGCAACAGACACTATTCCGGTACTTTTCAGTGCAGTTACAGATCCTGTTCACTCACAGCTTGTTGATTCAATGGATAATGTTGGAGGAAATGTTACAGGAACAACAGATGCAAGTCCGATGGACAAACAATTAGCACTTTTTAAACAGCTTGACCCAAGTATTGAGAAAATAGGAATTATTTACAATACAAGCGAATCAAATTCAGAAGTTCAGGTTGCACAGGCAAAAGAGATAGCAAAAGATTTAGGACTTGAAATAGTAGCAGTCGGAGTAAATAATATTAATGATATTCCACAGGCTGTTAACTCACTTTCATCTAAGGCAGATGCATTATATGCAGTTACAGACAATATTGTAGCATCAGCAGCAGGGCTTATAGCTAAATCAGCAGTTGAAAGAAAAATGGTATCAGTAGCAGGAGAGGAAGGACCTGTCAGAGGAGGACTTTTAATGACAGACGGACTTAGCTACTACGAACTTGGAAAACAAACAGGAGCAATGGCAAAAAGAATTCTTGTAGATGGAGTAAATCCAAAAGATATGCCGGTTGAAAGTTTAAAAAATACAACAAAAATAGTTAATGAAAAAACAATGAATAAATTAAAATTAGATAAAAATAATCCTGCTTTTGAAGGAGCAACATTTATAAAATAACATTTTGAGGGAGCTGTATATGAATTCACTTATCGCTATTTCCATAGAACAAGGACTTATATTTGCCGTTCTTGCTATCGGAGTATTTATAACATACAAAATACTTGATTTTCCAGATTTGTCAGTGGAAGGAACATTTCCTTTCGGGGCATTCATTTTTGCAAAGTTTGTAACATCTGGTTTTGATCCTGTTACAAGCACATTATTATCATTTGTTTTTGGTTCTCTTGCAGGAGTAATCACATATTTTCTTCATATAAAAATGAAAATAGCACCCATTCTTGCAGGGATATTGACAATGACTATTCTTTATTCAGTGAATTTGAGAATAAATGGAAAAGCAAACATTCCTTTATACAACGATGGTTCAGTATTTGATTATGGAAATAAAATAGTTGTTCTTATAATAATAGTGATGATTACAAAACTTCTTATGGATATGTTCCTTAAAACAGAAATCGGATATCTTCTGGTTGCCACTGGAGATAACGAAACTCTTGTTAAGTCACTTGGAGTAAGCTGTGACAAGTTTAAACTTTTAGGTCTTGTTTTATCAAACGGAATTGTAGCAATAAGTGGAGCGCTTATGGCACAAAGTCAAGGGTTTTCAGATATCAATATGGGAACATCAATAATTGTATCTGCCCTTGCATCAATAATTATCGGAGATACAATTCTAAAAAAATCAACAAAAATTAAAGGTACAACAAGAGCAATACTTGGAGCAATAAGTTATAAGATTATTGGGGGATTTGCAATAGATTTGGGATTTGCTCCAACAGACCTTAAGGCAATCAGTGCAATTATAGTTATCGTGTTTATCGGTTATAACAATATGTCATTCTTTAGTTTTAAAAAGAGAGGTAATTAAGATGCTTACAATAAAAAATCTGAAAAAAAGTTTTAATGAAGGAACAGAAAATGAAGTGAATATATTTAACGGTTTTAACCTTGAAATAAAAGACAGTGAATTTGTTGCAATACTTGGTTCAAATGGATGCGGGAAAAGTACTCTGTTTAATCTTATAAGCGGTTCATTAAAAGATAACGGCGGAGATATTGTTCTTGGCGGAGAAGATATAAGCAGACTTAAAGAGGAAGAGAGAGCATGCAAAATAGGAAAAGTGCATCAGGATCCTTCAATGGGAGTTTCTCCTTCACTTACAATATTAGAAAATCTTTCTCTTGCAGCAAAGAAAAGTGAAAAATTTTCTCTTAGAAGACTTATAAGAAAAGATAATGTGGGAAAATTTGTAGAGATTTTAAAAGAACTTGATCTGGGGCTTGAAAATAAACTTAATACACAGGTAAAATTTTTATCAGGAGGGCAAAGACAGGCTCTTTCACTTATAATGGCAACATTAAAAAAACCTGAGCTTTTACTTCTTGATGAGCATACAGCAGCTCTTGATCCTAAGACTTCAAGAATGATAATGTCTAAAACAAAACAGCTTATAGACAAGCAGAAAATAACAGCTATGATGATTTCTCACAACCTTAGAGATGCTATAAAATATTCAGACAGAATAATAATGCTTGATAAAGGGAAAGTTATTCTTGATGTAAAAAGCAGAGATATTACAGAGGGAGAACTTTCAAAAATTTACAGTTCTAAAATGAACAAAGAAACAGCAATGGCAAGTTAAATTTCAATACAGGTTGTTAAGTAAAAAATAAGAATAAAATTATCTTGGAAAAAATATCAGCTATTTATATTGTTCGTTCATCTAAAAATGATGAACCTGCTGCATAAATTACGCTGATATTTTTAATTTCCATAATTTTATTCACAGGTTTTTATATACTTTTAAATATTTGCTTTTTTTACTGAGAAAAGTATATAATAATGGTATGGTAAATCAATTTAGAAATATTGAAAATAAAGCCCTGTCAGGTATTTTAACAGGAGGAATAATTATGACAGATATATTTTTTAGAGTAGTGATGATAGTAATACTTATTGGAATGAGTATATTTTTATCAATGAGTGAAATATCACTGGCATCAGCAAGAAAAATGAAACTTCAGGTAATGAAGGAAAAAGGAGATATTAATGCTGCAAAAGTTTTAGAGGTACAGGAAACATCAGGAAACTTTTTTGCTGTGGTGCAGATAGGAACAAATGCAATAGCTATAATGGGTGGTATTGTAGGAGAGAATATAGCAGGTCCTTTCATACAATCATTTATTTTAAAATGGCTGCCGGCTTTTTCTTCAAACGCAGACATTATAGGAAAAATAGTTTCATTTATACTGATAACAGGGTTGTTTATTGAGTTTGCAGACCTTATTCCAAGAAGACTTGCAATGGCAGACCCTGAAAAAATAGCAGTGTCTATAATAAATCCGATGCTGTTTTTCATATGGCTTTTTAAACCGTTCATTATTATATTTGAAAGCATAGCCTCTTTTATATGCAGAATTTTTAAAATCAAGCAGGTAAGAAATGATTCAATAACATATGATGATATTTTTGCAATAGTGGATGCAGGAGCAGAGGCAGGAGTTGTGCAGAAAAAAGAACATTCTTTGATAGAGAATGTTTTTGAACTTGATACAAGATGGGTTTCATCTATTATGACAAACAGAAGCGATATAATATACTTTACATTGAAAGAAACAGAAGAGAGCATAAAAGAAAAGATAAGCAACTATCCTCACTCAAAGTTTCTTGTGTGTCAGGATGAAATAGATTCGGTTATCGGTTATGTAGATTCTAAAAATATTCTTCCGAGAATATTAAAAGGGGAGCTTAGCGGACTTCACGATATAAAAGAGATAACAAAGACAAATCTTTTAATTCTGCCGAATACTCTTACAATTTCTGAGGCATTGGATAAATTTAATGAGGCAAGAGATGATTTTGCTGTTATCTTAAATGAATATGGAAATGTTGTAGGGCTTGTAACTTTCTATGATGTTGTAAACACATTAATGGGAGATGTGGTTTATCAGGACCAGGATGAGCAGCAGATAATTGCCAGAGGAGAAGGATCTTGGCTTGTAGATGGAGTAACATCAATAGATGATGTTAAAAAAGTTTTGGAAATAGAGGTACTTCCGGAAGAGGCGACTTATGAAACAATAGCAGGATTTATGATGTATATGCTTAAGAGCATACCGAAAAAAGCTGCTAAAGTGGAATACGACAACTATACTTTTGAAGTTGTTGATGTTGACAATTTCAAAATTGATCAGCTTCTTGTAACAAGAAAAGAGGTTGAAAAAACAGAGATAAAATAGTTTGAATTTCTCTTGACGAAAGATACTTAAATATATAAAATTGAAATTAATTAATAAAGAATTTAAGGAGATGAGTCGGGAAATGAAAAAATATGAAATTGATATGTGTAATGGACCGTTGTTCCGCAATATGTTTGCTTTTACAGTTCCATTAATACTTACATGTATTTTGCAGCTCCTTTTCAACGCAGCAGATACAATTGTTGTTGGAAAATTTTCCGGTGAACGTGCACTGGCAGCTGTTGGTTCAACAACATCTCTTGTTAATCTGCTTTTGAATCTTGTAATAGGACTTTCTATGGGAGCAGGGGTTGTGGTTGCAAGAAACTATGGAGCAGGAAAAAAAGTCAGCACAAGAAACAGCATCCGTACTTCTATAGCAGTTGCAGTTATTTCAGGAGCAGTAATGCTTTTTGCAGGACTTTTTCTTTCCAAGCCTCTTTTAAGACTTATGGGAACTCCTGAGGATATTATAAATCTTTCAGCATTATACATGAAAATATATTTTGTAGGAATGCCTACTATTCTTTTATATAATTTCGGCTCATCAATTTTAAGAGCAGCAGGGGACACAAAACGTCCTCTTTTTATTCTTATGGGAGCAGGAATAGTCAATGTTGTTTTAAACCTTATCCTTGTAATTATTTTTCATCTTGGAGTTGTTGGAGTTGCAGTTGCAACTATTGTTTCAGAAACAATATCAGCTTATTTTGTAATAAGGATACTTGTAAAAGCAGAGGGTGTACTGCATCTCGACTTGAAAAAAATAAAGATTCACAGAAAATCTTTGATAGATATAATTAAAATAGGACTTCCTGCAGGAGCTCAGGGAGTACTTTTCAATATATCAAATGTTCTTATCCAATCATCTGTAAACTCTTTCGGGTATATGACAATAGCAGGAAATACTGCTGCTGTAACCATAGAGGGATTTATCTATACTTCAACAAATGCTTTATGCCAGACATCTATGAACTTTACAAGTCAGAATCTTGGAGCAAGAAAATACAGAAGAATAGACTTTATACTTCTATATTCAATTTTGAGTACAGTTGTTGTGGGAGCTGTTCTTGGGGTAATAGTTTATATTTTTGGATACGAAATTTTGAAAGTGTGTGTATCAAATGAAGAGGCTATCTCTTACGGGCTTATCCGTTTGGGAATTGTTGGAATAAGTTACTCACTTTGCGGAATTATGGACGTAACAGTTTCCTCTCTTCGCGGGCTTGGATTTTCACTGCTGCCTACGATTGTATGTTTGTTTGGAGCATGTGTATTCCGTATTGTGTGGATATTTACAGTTTTCAAAGCTCATCACAGTCTTCGTATTCTTTATATGTCTTATCCGCTTTCATGGACACTGTCAAGCATTATTCTTATATCAGGATATATGGTTATAAGGAAAAAGACTTTTAGAATATAAAAATATTATGGAGAATTACAATGAAAAATGAAATAAAAAGTGAAATAGTTTTTGAAACAGAAAATCTGAAATTCAGAAAGATAAACAAAGATGACTTTAATAATCTTTCTCCTATATTAAAAGACCCTGAAATTATGTATGCATGGGAGCATGGATTTTCTGATGAAGAGGTATATAACTGGATAGACGAAAATTTAAAAAGATACAGGGAAGATGGTTTCAGTTATTGTATCGGGATTGAAAAGAAATCGGGAAACATAATAGGAATGATAGGACCTCTTATGGAAAATATAAACGGCGAAAAACAGATTGGTGCAGGCTGGATTCTGGATAAAAAATTCTGGGGAAAAGGATATGCAGAAGAGGGAGGAAAAGGAGCAGTAAAATATGCTTTTGAAAAACTTGGAGCAGAAAAAGTGGTTGCTGCAATAAGAACAGAAAATATTTCTTCAAGAAAAAATGCTGAAAAATTAGGTATGAAAATAGAGGGAAGTTATGTAAAAATTTATCGCAGCAAAGAGATGGAGCATCTTATTTATGCTATAAATAAAAGCAAAGTATAAAATAAATGTAATAGAACCGTTGACAAATGTCTGAATGTAGACGATAATAAGGTAGGATGTTTAAAAATGTTGTTTTTTAAAATAATTACTTTAAGGAGGCATTATCAATGGCAAACAGATTTGTTTTAAACAAAATTTCTTATCATGGAAAAGGGGCTATAGCTCATATTAAAGAAGAGGTTGAGGCAAGAGGACTTAAAAAAGCTTTTGTATGTTCAGACCCTGATTTAATAAAATTTAATGTAACTAAAAAAGTAACTGATATATTAGATGAAGCTGGATTCCCTTATGAAATATACAGCGAAATCAAACCTAACCCAACAATAGAAAATGTTCAGACAGGTGTTGAGGCATTTAAAAAATCTGGTGCAGATTACATAATTGCTATTGGAGGAGGTTCTTCAATAGATACAGCAAAAGCAATAGGAATTATTATTAATAACCCTGAATTTGCTGATGTAAGAAGTCTTGAAGGTGTTGCTCCAACTAAAAATGATGCTGTTCTTACAATAGCAGTTCCTACAACAGCGGGAACAGCAGCAGAAGTAACAATCAACTATGTTATAACAGACGTTGAAAAAAGCAGAAAAATGGTTTGTGTAGACGTACACGATATCCCATTAATTGCTGTAATTGACCCTGACATGATGGCATCTATGCCTAAAGGACTTACAGCATCAACAGGAATGGATGCTCTTACACATGCTATCGAAGGATATATTACAAAAGGAGCATGGGAATTATCAGATATGTTCCACTTAAAAGCTATTGAATTAATTTCTAAATCTCTTCGTGGTGCAGTTGAAAACACTGATGAAGGAAGAGAGGGAATGGCTCTTGGACAATATGTTGCAGGTATGGGATTCTCAAACGTAGGACTTGGAATAGTTCACTCTATGGCTCATCCTCTTGGGGCTTACTATGACACTCCTCACGGAATTGCAAATGCAATAATTCTTCCAACAATAATGGAATACAACGCTCCGTTTACTGGAGATAAATATAAATATATAGCACAGGCTATGGGTGTTGAAGGAACAGAAAACATGACACAGGAAGAATATAGAAAAGCTGCTGTTGATGCAGTTAAGAAACTTTCTTCTGATGTAGGAATTGCTCCTAATCTTGTAGGAATAGTTAAAGAGGAAGATATTCCTGCTCTTGCACAATCTGCTTTTGATGATGCATGCCGTCCTGGAAACCCAAGAGATACATCTCCTGAAGAAATAGCAGAACTATACAGAAAATTAGTATAATATAAAATAAAACCAGAGAGTATAAAGCTTATAAACTTATATTCTCTGGTTTATTAATTTTTTTATTTTTTGCTGTTATCCAGCATCTCTGTAAATTCGTCCATCACTTTATAAAATGATACAATTTCTTCCACAGAGCATTTTTTTCTCAATTTTTTTATTGTTTTTATAATATCGATATTATCATAATGCTTATGATATAAAGTAAATTTTTTAGCTTTTTCAGTAGGATACAGGTGAAAAAATTTAGCATTAATAGGAGAAATTTCTCTATTAACATATCCTTTTTTAATTAATTTTTTTATAGTCTGAGATATTGCACTTGGTGTTTTTTTCCATTTTCCTGCCAGTTCTGATACAGTAATCTGTGGGTTATCAACAATATCTAATAGTATATGTGCTTCGACCATGCTTAATTCTTCTTCGTTAGAATTATAATTTTGAAGCTTATTAGAGTAACTGTTATAAGCCAGAATAAACTTATACAAAATACTGAAATTTTTATTCAATATTTCAAAGTTTTTTTCAATTTCTTGAGGATTTTCATTATCCTCTACATGCATATTTAATATATTTTCTATTTCTTTAGAACTTATGTTCCCCATAATTTTTCTCCCTTTTCAAATCTATTTTAAATTTTATCACAAACATAAAAATAAAACAACATTCTATGATTTTTAATATTTTTTGAACTTTTTTAAAAGTATTTTTCTTTAAAAAGAACACTATTTTTGAAAATGATATAAAATTAACTTTACAAAAATATTTTTTTATATTATACTTAACCTATAAAATAATTAAGCAGCTTAAATATATGAGTTAATTTTTTAAGGAGGGAAAATGAAATACGATTTTGAAACTTTATTATCAAGAAAAAATCAAGGTTCATATAAATGGGAGCAGATGTATGAAATAAATCCAAATGTAGGAGAAGATGTAGTTCCGCTTTCTGTAGCTGATATGGAAATAAAAACAGCTCCGGAAATTGTGGAAGGACTTAAGAATTTTTTGGATAATGCTATTTTAGGATATACAGGACCATATCCAGATTTTATCAATGCAGTTAAGAACTGGTGTGAAAAACGTTATGGATATACTTTTGATAAAAAATCACTTATTAATACTCCGGGAGTTGTAAATGCTTTTTATGGAGCAGTAAATGCTTTTACAGAAAAAGGTGATGGAGTTGTAATATTTAGACCTGTTTATTATCCATTCTCTATGGCTATAGAAGAAAATGAAAGAGAATTAATAAACTGTTCTCTTATTGAAAAAGACGGATATTATACTATTGACTTTGAAAAGTTTGATGAAATATCAAAAGATCCTAAAGTAAAATTATTAATCTTCTGTAACCCTCATAATCCTGTAGGAAGAGTATGGAGCAGAGAAGAATTAACAAGACTTGCTGAAATCTGTGTAAAAAATAATGTTGTTGTTGTTTCTGATGAAATTCACTGTGATTTAATTATGCCCGGACATAAATTTACAAGTATGATGACAATTAAAAATGGAATAGAAAATCTGCTTATTACTTGTTTTGCTCCTTCTAAAACATTTAACCTAGCAGGACTTGCTACATCAAATATTATTGTTCCAAACGAAGAGTTAAGAAACAAATATTTTAAAACTCTTTCTCTTATGAAAAATACAATGGTAAATGTTTTAGGGTATAAAGCATGTGAAATTGCATACAATGAATGTGAAGAGTGGGTTAAAGAACTGCTTCAGGTTTTAGATACAAACCAAAGAATGGTAAAAAAATTCTTTGATGAAAAATTCCCTAAAATCAAAGCTCCGCTGCTAGAAGGAACATATTTAATGTGGATTGATTTCAGAGCACTGGGATTATCAAATGAAGAATTGGAAAAGTTTATGCAGACAAAAGCAGAGCTTTTCACTGATGAAGGATATATTTTCGGGGAAGAAGGAAATGGTTTTGAGAGAATAAATTTAGCAGCTCCTACTTATGTTATTGAAAAAACGTTGGCAAGACTTGAGAAAGCTTTAAAAGATATTTATTAAGCAAATAAATGGAGGGAGAAATGTCAGAATTAAATTCAACGAAAGATTTGAAGAGAACACTTGGATTTTGGGACTTAATGGGAGCAGCTGTTGGTCAGATAATTGGAGCAGGAATAATGTCTTTGACAGGAATTTCCATTGCTATGACAGGACGTTCAGTTCCTTTTGCTTTTATACTTTCAGCTGTATTAGTGCTTATATTATGGCATCCTTTAGCAATACTTTGTTCAGCAGGACGTTTTAGAGGAGGACGTTATTCTGTAGTAGGTACACTTCTTGGAGAAAAATGGGTAGGAATATATATATTTGTATTTATCTTAAGTAATTTTTCTTTTGCTATGTATGCACTTTCATTTGCAGATTACGCTATGCCGTTTTTACCTATGTTAAGCAGAAAAGCTATAGCACTTGGAATACTAATGATACTTTTTGTATTAAACTATAAAGGAATAGATAAATTTGCAAAATTCCAAAATGTAATTATAGTTCTTTTAACAGTAGCTTTAACACTGTTTACTGTTTATGGATTATTTGAAATGGAAAAAAATTATTTTGATGAAGCTCAGTTTTTAACACATGGTTTAACAGGATTTGCTACAGCTACAGCACTTTTAACTTTTGCTACAGGCGGAGGATTTTTAATAGCTGACTTATCTGGTGAAGCAAAAAATGCTGCAAGAGATATTCCAAGAGCAATTATCTGTTCTACAGTTATTGTTACTATCTTATACGGAGTTATGGCTGCTGTTGCAGCAGGAGTATTTCCAGTGGAAGCTGTTGCAGGAAAACCTCTTACTCTTGTTGCAGAGAGAATTCTTCCAGGTCCTTTATATGTATACTTTATAGTTGGAGGAGCTTGGTGTGCAATTATTTCAACACTAAATTCTCAGTTTGCATCAGCAACTAAACCTTTAATACAGGCTGCAGAGGATGGATGGTTTCCTATAGGTGTTGCTAAACTTCATGAAAAATATAGAACTCCTGTTTATTTACTGGCTTTCTATTTAATAATCGCAGTATTATTAATAGTCTTTGATTTTAATATAGGAGTAATCGGTTCTATATGTTCTGTTCTTGCCGGACTGATGGGAATGATGATAGCTTTCAGTCTGCTTGTTTTCCCTAAAAAATATCCTGAACAATGGGAAAAATGTCCTTTACGTTTAGGAAACACAGCGATGGTAGTTCTTGTAATCTTATCTACAGTTATAGCTGCATTACAGATATATTTCTTAGTTATAGATTTATCAATGAATCTTATTATAGGAAATGGAGTAGTTTTAATTCTTGGAATTTTATTCACATTCTGGAGAATTAAAACAGGAAAAGTTAAAATGGAAGATAGTTTTGAACCTATTGAGTATTAAAAGTTAAAATATAAAATAATAAAAGTACTGCTGCAGAGTTAAGAGATTTTGCAGCAGTTTTATTTTTATTTTTGATTATATACATCTAAAACTGTTCTATAACAAATAGTATAAAAACAAAAGACATGGTAGAATAAAACCAGAAATATATAAGGAGGGAAAAAGATGAGAGATTTAAAAGAAAAATGTAAAATTGCAGTAGTGCAGGCAGCTCCTGTGATGTTTGATAAAAATCTGTGTGTTGAAAAAGCAGTAAAATTAATTAAAGAGGCTGCTGAAAAAAAGAGTGAGCTTATTGTTTTTCCTGAATTATTTATTCCGGGATATCCATATGGAATGACATTTGGTTTTACTGTGGGAAGCCGTAATCCAGAGGGACGTAAAGACTGGAAAATGTATTATGATAATTCTATTGTTGTTCCGGGAAAAGAAACAGAGATAATAGGGAAAGCTGCAAAAGATGCAGGAGCTTATATAAGTATCGGGGTTTCAGAACGTGATGCAGTGACAGATACTCTTTATAATACAAACCTGTTTTTTTCACCAGAGGGAGAACTGATATCAGTTCACAGAAAATTAAAACCAACAGGAGCAGAGCGTGTTGTGTGGGGAGATGCTGATAAGGGATATTTCCCTGTGGTTGATACACCTTGGGGAGTTATGGGAAGCATGATATGCTGGGAAAGCTATATGCCTCTTGCAAGAGTTGCCTTATATGAAAAAGGGCTTACTTTATATATTTCTCCAAACACAAATGATAATGAAGAATGGCAGGCAACAATACGTCACATAGCTATTGAAGGACACTGCTATTTTATAAACTGCGATATGTATTTTACAAAAGAGATGTATCCTGAAAATCTTCACTGTCCTGATGAGATAGAAAAACTGCCTGATATTGTGTGCAGAGGAGGAAGCTGTATAGTTGACCCTTACGGGCATTACGAGACACAGCCTGTATGGGATAAAGAAGAGATTATTTATGCTGAACTGGATATGAAAAAGGTTTCTATGAGCAGAATGGAATTTGATGTGTGCGGGCATTATTCAAGACCTGATGTTCTTCAGTTAAAAGTAAAAGATGAATAAATATATTAAAAAGCTGTTATATTTTTATAGCAGCTTTTTTATTTGTAATATTTTTTCAGAAAAAATTTTTCTTGAAAAATAAAAAAAATTGTGGTATAAATTTATGTGTTGAAACACATAAAAAAAGGAGGGGTAAAAATGAGTGATTATAATTTAAAAAAATCATTGGGGTTTAAACTGGAAAGAGCCTCTCGTCTTACAACACAAAATTTTAATAAAAATCTTAAAGAAAATAATTTTATTCTTACAGCAGAGCAATGGGGAGTAATTAATTTTCTTCTTGAAGAAGATGGAATAAATCAAAATCAGATAGGAAAATTAATAAATAAAGACCATACATGTGTTTCGAGGCTTGTAGAAACACTTATTAAAAAAGGAATAATAAAGAAGGAAAGTTCAGAAGAGGATAAAAGAATAAATCTTGTTTATCTTACAGAAGAGGGAAAAAAACTTCAAAATAATATCGTATATACAGTGAAACACAGCCTTGATAAAGTTTTTAAAGGGGTAACAGAAGAAGAAAAACAAATTTTTTCTGTTGTTCTTGATAAAATAATAAAAAATCTTGAATAATTATACAATAAAAATAGAATAGAGTTTATTCTATTTTTTTAAATAAATATGTGTTTAAACACTTAATTAAATAAGGAGGATTTTATGAGAAATATTTTTAAAAAATCTATTTTAATTTTTATGCTTTTTTCTTTGAGTTTAACTGTTTTTTCAAATGAAGCACCAAAACTTAAAAGAAGTTATCTTATTTTAAACCTTACAGACCTTAATGATCTGCCAAAAGCAAACAGATGGCTTTTTAAAGATCATGCTCAGGATACAGTAAATATTAATGGTCCGATTTTAGCAGGATATTCAACATACAGAGCTCTTCCGATACCTGAAGGAGGAGAAAAATATGGAGCATATAACTGGAGAATGACAGAACATTATTGGAGGGAAGACCCTTTTTCTATGACAGATGAACTTAATCAGGGAACTGCTATGAGTGAGGTATGGGTAGAAGGATACAATGAAATGATAGGAAACCCTGTTGATTCTCAAAAAAGAGCTGACTGGGGAACACAGGAAAATAAAAATGCTCATCCTGCTGCCTTTGTTTTTGTAAACAGAAGAATTGATGATGATTTTAAGGGATATGGGCTTACAAGTGCAGACGGACCATTTTACAGATTTGTTGTCGCTGTAAAATATCCTGAAGGTGTTTCAAAAGAAGAGGGAGAAAAATGGTTTAAAGAGTCTTTTATACCTGAAATTTTAAAACAAGATGATCTTTTAAGATGTTTTTCTTATAAAGCAATAGAACCTTTAACATCTCCTTTTGTGAGAGTCGTTGAATTTTGGTATAGAGATTCTAATGCATGGAAGAAAAACTGGGTAGAAAATACTCCTGATGTTAAAAAACCTGCATGGGCAAAATCAAATGATAAATTTCCATATTTAACACCATATAAAGATATGGTAAGCATTTTTCTTGAAGAGCATTCAGAAAGAGATTTCTTAAGAGATGGAACAGAGTATCATTTTACAAATTAATATATCAAAGTAAAAAAATTGGAGGAAACAAAAATGAAAATATTGGGAATTTCAGCAGGAACAAAAAACGGAAATAATGATGCTATGTGTAAAGAGGCTCTTATGGGAGCAAAAGAAATGGGAGCAGAAATCGAATTTATAAGACTATTGGATTTAGATTTAAAACATTGTACAGGGTGTATTGCCTGTGTAAAAGCTCTTATGAGCGGAAGAGGGAATATCTGTGCCTTGAAAGATGATTTTGAATGGCTGAAAGATAAGATGCTTGATGCAGATGGAATTATTTTTTCTGTACCTATTTTTGAAAAAGGAGCAGCAGGAATATTTCACACAGTAGTAGACCGTTTTGGTCCAAGAATGGATAGAGGAAATAATATTGCTGCAGCAAAAATAGCAGAAGAAAATGGTGGAACAGCACCTGATCCAAGAATTTTTAAAGAAAAGGTTATATCATATATGGGTATTGGAGGTTCTGACTGGGTAACAAGAACTCAATGTGATTTTGAAATGCTTTCATTAACTCCTATGTGGACTACAATTAATAATGAAGTATTCCCATGGTCAAAAAGTATTATTATGGAAGATGAAAAAATAAGAAAAGCACATGAAATAGGAAAGAATCTTGCAGAGGCAGCAATGGATATAGAAAATGCTCAATATAAAGGAGAGGCTGGTTTATGTCCTCACTGTCACAGCAGAAATTTCTATATTAATAATGATGGAACAGCAAGCTGTTGCTTATGTGGAATTGAAGGAAAACTTCAAATGACATCAGAGGGAATAAAATTTGTTTTTCCTGAAGAACAGCTTAAACATGCCCATAATACACTTTCAGGAAAATTTATTCATATGAATGATATTAAAATGAATGAGGGCAGACTTATGGAAATTAAGAAAAGTGATGAATATAAACAGCGTCTGCAAAAATATAAAGATTTTATTGAAGGGTCAAAACCTGTAAAATAATTTTAAAAAACTTTGAAAATAAATGAAAAACCTTGATATAATATAGATATCAAGTATTCAGATAAAAGCTGACTAAGAGCAATGAAAAAGGCTAACACCACATAGCCTTTTTTATTTTTTTGAATAACTTAATTTAAAACAATATTTTGTAATTATCACGTCTAAAAAGAGCTATTATTTTTTAAAATTTTTATACAATTTTAACAAAAATGTATTAGAATATATTATTCACATTGATAGTAAAGGAGCTTTTATGAAAAAAATATTGTTTGTATTTCTGATTATAAGTATTATTTCTTATGCAGAAGAAGTAACTCTTGATAATCTTCTTGATACAATTAACGAAACTTCATATAGAAAACAGATGTATGAGCTGCAGCAGAAGAAAACAGATGCTTTGGAAAAATTTTATAAGCTGGATGAATACAATGGCGTTAAAGCCTCTGCAGGAACAGAATATGACACAGACATACAGGAATACAAAACAACAGGACGTGCTGAATTTGGAGATTTCTATATAGAGGGAAAGAAAAATCATAATCCTGAAAATGATTTGATTTTTGGAGTAAACAAAAGTATAAAGAAACTTATATTTTCGCAAAATGACAGCAATCTGTTAAAAAATGATTTAACAAAAGAATCAGACAGATATACTTTTTTGCAGAATCTGGAGGCACAAAAAATAGCCCTTATAGGATTATACAGAGATTATAAAAATACAGAATTTGAAATAAAGATAAAAAACAATGGTTTGAATACACTGAAATCAGAAGAGAGAACGCTGGAAAAATCATATGAGCTTGGAGCAATTCCTAAGATTGAACTTGAATCACTTCAGTACAGCAGAAAAAACATAGAGATTGAGATAGAAACTCTGAAAGAGAACTTGAAAAAAATCAAGCAGAGATTTCTTTATGATTTTAAAATAGATATTTCAGACAAGACTCTGGCAAATATAAATCCTGATTACGCAGAGATAGAGGACTATATTTCAACTGTGGGATATAAAGATATTGAAAAGCTTAGAATAGAAAAAGATATTATAAAAGAGAATATAAGATATATGAAATATGACAATAAAATGCCTGAGCTTTCAGTGGGACTTGAAAGAGATACGAGAGTTGATGAAAGCAGAGTGGTGCTGAAAGTTTCAAAACCTCTTTTTTATTATGATGCAGGGCTGGAAAATGAGCAGACATCATATGAGCAGCAGGAGATTTTATTAAATCAGAAAATTGATGAAACAGCAGCAGAAAAATTAAAAATCAAGAGCAGTTACAGCGATTATAAAAAAGAGTATGAGGTGTTGAAAAATAAGGCTGCACTGGAAAAAAACAAGTATGAGATAAAGAAACTGGAATACAGTCTGGGAAAAATAAATTATCTTGAAGTTATGGAATCTTTTGATGATTATCTTGAATATGAAGTTTCCAAAGAGAAAGCCAAAAATGTTTTAAACAGCTATGTATACGAAATTATGGTAAGAGGAGAATAGTTTATGAAAAAACTGATAATAATATTAACAGTGGCAGTGGTTGCAGCTGCAGGAGGGCTGATGTATAAAAAATCATCATCAGAAAAAACTCCTGCAAATGAATATAAACTTATGAGAGTGTCAAAAGGCGCAGGAAAAGGATATATTGATGTTGACGGAAATGTTGAGGCTAACGATACAAGAAAAGTTTTCGTTGATAAAAAACTAAAGGTTGATGAAGTTTATGTGCAGGAGGGAGATTATGTAGAAAAAGGGCAGCTCCTTATGACTTTTGATGAAACAGAGAGAAATAATATTATGAGAAAACTGGAAAGAGAGCAGCTTTCTCTGGCAAAACTGAAAAGAAATCTTCTTGTTGAAAAGGAACTTAACAAGATAGGAGGAAGTTCTACAAACTATGTTAAAGACTTGGAAGAAGAGGTAAGAAAATCAGAGATAAATATAGAAGAATATATGGAAGATCTGGCAAAGACAGCAGAGAAAATAGAAAGTCCTGTAAGCGGAACTATAACCTCTCTTACAGCTCAGAAAAATTATCTTGTTGATACAGATGCCCCTCTTCTTGAAATTGCAGATCTGTCTGATATAAAAATAGTTCTTGAAGTGGCAGAGTATGATGTTAAAGATATAAAACTTGGTCAGGGGCTTGTAATCAAGCCTGAAGTTTTTGAAAAGAAAGAGGCTTTTACAGGTGTAATCACTAAGATATCAAGAATTTCAAAAGTATCTACAACAACATCAGAAAATGTTCTTGAAGTTGAGGTAAAACCTAATGAGGTAATTCCGTATATTGTGCCGGGATTTAAGGTGTCAGCAGTAATTTATCTGGACAGGGAAAATGAAAATATTATGATACCAAAAACAGCACTTCTTGAGGACAGAAAAAGATATTATGTTTTTGTGTGTGATGATTTTGGAACAATTACACAGAGATTTGTGGAAGTGGAAAATGTTAAGGGGGACAAACTGGTAATTAAAAAAGGGTTGGAAGTAGGCGAAGAGATATTGATAACTCCTAATCAGAATCTTAAATCTGGGGATAAGATAAAAAAAGGGGTAAATAAAAATGATAAGAGTGGAAAACTTAAATAAATATTATATAAACGGCAGTATGAAACTTCACGCTCTCAAAGATGTATGTTTTCATGTGAAAGCAGGAGAGTTTGTAGCTATTATGGGGAGCAGCGGAAGCGGAAAATCAACAATGATGAATATTTTAGGGTGTCTTGATAAAAATTCAGAGGGAACATATATTCTTGATAAGATAGATGTATCAAAAACCAAAGAGAAAGATTTATGCAAAATAAGAAACTCAAAAATAGGGTTTGTTTTTCAGTCTTTTAATCTTCTGCCGAAACTCACTGCCCAGGAGAATGTGGAACTTCCTCTTATTTATGCAGGTGTATCCAAACATGAGAGAGAGGAAAGGGCAAGAGCTGTTTTAGAAAAAGTGGGACTTGGAGAAAGGGTGCATCATAAGCCCAATGAACTTTCAGGAGGACAGAGGCAGAGAGTTGCAATAGCCAGAGCACTTGTAAATGATCCTGCTATTATTCTTGCAGATGAACCTACAGGAAATCTTGACAGTGTTTCAGAGGAGGAAGTTATGAAACTTTTTCAAGAGCTTAACGAGCAGGGAAAAACTATTGTAATAGTAAGCCATGAGCCTGAAGTTGCCAGATACTGCAAGAGAATAATTCTTTTTAAAGATGGAAGAATTATAAGTGATGGTGATGCATAATGAATTTTTTTGAAAGCCTGAAAAGTGCCGTAAAAAGTCTTAAAGGAAATAAAGCAAGATCCTTTCTTACTATGCTTGGAATAATAATAGGAATATCTTCTGTTATAACTATGTCTGCCATAGGAAAAGGAGGACAGGAAAATATAACAGGGAATCTGAAAAAAACAGGTTATGGAAAATTTACAGTTTATGTGGACAGGGATGATCAGAGTTTCAGATGGAAATATCTTCTTGATGATGAAACAATAGAAAAGCTGAAAAAAACAAATGAGTTTAAAGCTGTAAGCCCTATGATAAAGAAAAGACTTTATGCTAAAATAGGCGGCCGTGATGAAATAATGTGGCTTACAGTAAGCACACCTGAATATGAAGAGATAGATAAAGTTCATATGGTGGCAGGACGTTCTCTTCTTTCTCTTGAATATAAAAACGGAGAACGTTCAATAATGATAGACCATATTACAGCAAGGGATTTATTCGGCAGTGCTGATAAAGCTTTGGGGAAAAATCTTGAGATGTCCCAGAGCAGAAAAAGTACCAAGCTAAGATACACAATTATAGGAGTATATCAAAATCAGTTTGAGCAGTATGTAAAAGCTATGGGCGGACGCCGTATTCCGAGATTTGTGAGAATGCCTTTGAAAACTTATGACAAAGTTTATGATTTAAAAGTGAGCGGATATACAGATATTATAGTTGAATCAAAAAATCCTGAACTTATGTCGGAGGATATGGCAAAGATTAAAAAAATCCTTGAAAATATTACAGGAATTACAGATTTATATGAGGTTGGAACTCTTTCAGAGGGAGCTTCATCTTTTGACAGCATTCTGACAACACTTAATCTTTTTGTAACTTTCGTTGCAGGAATATCTCTTTTTGTAGGAGGGATAGGTGTTATGAATATTATGCTTGTAAGTGTTATTGAAAGGACTAAGGAGATAGGAATAAGAAAAGCTATCGGAGCCACAAACAAAGATATTTTAGTACAGTTTTTAATGGAATCTATTATTCTTACAGGAAGCGGCGGTATACTGGGAGTTATTTTTGGAGTAATTTTAGCTGTTGTTGTGGGAAATATTGTAAGTATTCCTCCTATTTTTTCAACAGCTTCAATTGTTTCATCTCTTTTGGTTTCTATGGGAATAGGAATAGTTTTTGGAGTAGCTCCTGCTAAAAAAGCTGCTGAGCTTAATCCTGTTGATGCGCTTAGAAGTGAATAAAAAATAATGAAAATTTCAAAAAATATTTTTATTTTTTATTTCTTAATATTTTTAAATTAATAACTTTGAAAGATAATTTGCTCTTTTTTATTTATTTTTCAAAAAATAAAACTATCTATTTGTTAATATATGTGTTATAATAATTTTGTAGTGATGAAACAGCAATTTAATAATTTGGAGTTTTAATATTTAGAGTACCGTGTATCCCGAGTATTATTTATTTTCAAAATAGTAATGAGTTTTTTAATCATTAACAAATAATAATACGGAGGTATCAAATGAAAGGTACAGTAAAATGGTTTAACGCAGAAAAAGGTTTTGGATTTATAACAGGTGAGGATGGGAAAGATGTATTTGCACATTTCTCTCAAATTCAAAAATCAGGTTTTAAATCTTTAGAAGAAGATGAAAAAGTTACTTATGACTTAATAGAAGGTCAAAGAGGACTTCAGGCATCAAATATTAAAACTGCATAAAACAAAAAATTTAAGGACTGATTAATCTCAGTCCTTTTTTGATTCTCTATTTTAAACTATTTACAGCATTTTCAGCCCAGTGTGAATCTTTTAATATTGCTCTTCCTGCTTCTATTAAATCAGCTTCTTTATTTTCCAATAGTTTTTCCGCCGGCATGGTTTATTTGAGCTATTATTTTAGAGCCGTTTTTATGAATAACTGATACTAATTTTTTTAATGGTTCAATATCACTGTCATCTGAAATAGAAAGCTGTCCAAAACTTGCCTTACCTTCTAAGCTGACATATTCATGTTCTGCAATAATCAGCCCGATATATCCGTTTTTAGATTTTTCATCATAATAATCAAATAATTCCTGTCCTGCTTTTCCGTCAATGCCTGATTTTGATGTTGCCATAGGGGGCATAACAAGACGGTTATTTAATTTTATATTTTTTATTTCAAAAGGTGTGTTTAAGATGCTCATTTTTTCCTCCTAAATATTGAACGAATTGGTTTTCTTGATGTGATTTATTATAGCATGATATATTTTTTTTAGTAAGGTAGAATATTATTGATAATTGATAAAGATAAAATATATTGTATAAATTTTGAACTAAAAAAGTTATTTTAGTAAGAAAAGTTTTAAATATTAAAAATAGTTATGCTGAATTTTTTCAAAATGAAAAATATCAAAAAATAAATTTCCAAAATGAAAATAATTTTCATTTTGAAAAAAAGTGTTTTAACATAAAAATTTTTAAAATACTAGAAAGAACAGGGCTTTCTGAAAAATATATTAAAATTTTTATTGGCACATTATTTGCTTTATATCTTAATTGTAAAATAAAATATATTTTGTTTCAAGGAGGCAAAAATGATTGATAAAATTTTAAGTATATTAAATGAAGAAATAATACCTGCAGAGGGATGTACAGAGCCCATAGCTATTGCTTATGCAGCAAGTAAACTAACAAGCGTTTTAGGAAATGTTCCTGAAAAAATAGATGTATATCTTTCAGGAAATATTATAAAAAATGTTAAAAGCGTAAAAATACCAAACTCTAATGGTATGGTTGGTATAGAAGCATCTGTTGCTATGGGAGCAATCTTAGGAAACTGTGAAAAAGAACTTATGGTTATTTCTCATGTGGATACAGCTCGTCTTCCAGAAGTCGAAGAGTATGTAAAATCAGGAAAAATTAATGTGCTTTTAAATCCAGATGACATTAAACTTTATATAAGAATAGAAGGAACTTGCGGAAATGATTCTGCAATGGTGGAAATTCAAAACTACCACACAAACATTACAAAAATAGTTAAAAACGGAGAAGAAATAAAAGGATGTTCTTGTGATGACAAATGCGGCGGAGATGTTATGACTGACAGAACTTTCCTTTCTGTAAAATTAATAAAAGAAACTGCTGAAACAATAGAGTTTTCTCTTATAGAACCAATTTTCAAAAAAGTTATTGAATACAACAGTGCAATAGCAAATGAAGGATTAACAAATGACTGGGGAATTGGAATTGGTAAAGCAATAAAAGAGGGAATTGAAGAGGGAGTTTACGGAAACGATATCAGAAACAACATGGCAAGTTTTGCAAGTGCCGGAAGTGACGCAAGAATGAACGGATGTTCTCTTCCTGTTATGACAACAAGCGGAAGCGGAAACCAAGGAATGACAGCATCTTTAGGTGTTATAAAATTCTGTGAAATGAAAGGTTTATCATATGAGCAGTTAATAAGAGGATTATTCTTCTCTCATATGACAACAATCCATATTAAGAGCAACATAGGAAGACTTTCTGCATACTGCGGAGCTATATGTGCAAGTGCCGGAGCAGCAGGAGCAATCTCTTTCTTAGACGGTTTAAGTTTAGAGCAGATTTCTATGGCAATAGAAACTACACTTGGAACTCTTTCAGGAGTAATCTGTGACGGAGCAAAAAGTTCTTGTGCTACAAAAATAGCAAGCGGAATCACATGTGCTTTCGATTCTTATTATCTTGCTAAGAAAAACAGAAGTTTCTTATTTGGAGAAGGAATTGTAGGAAGAGATGTAGAAACTACAATAAAAAATACAGGAGTTTTAGGACAAGAAGGAATGAAAATTACAGACGAAGTAATTTTAAACATTATGATTAACAATAAATAGAACCCCAATATCCCATTTTAGATAAATTTTAACTCATATTAAAACAGCAGGTAGACCCCATAATACCTGCTGTTTTGCTTTATTTAATATTATATTTTTTCATTTTTCTGTACAGGGTAGTAAGCCCTATGTTCATTTTTTCAGAAATATATTTTTTCCCCTCTGTATCATCTCCATAAGCAAGAAGAGCTTTTTCAATATATTTTTTCTCAATTATTTCAAAATCCTCAAGGGACATATCATCTTTTACAATTATACTTTCAGAAGATGAAATATTGGCTTTCTCAGTTCCCAAAATATTTCCAGGGAGCATTTTTGTTGTGATAACTCCGTCTTCACCGCTCATATTTATCATAAGTTCAATAACATTTTCAAGTTCTCTTACATTTCCGGGCCAGCTGTATTCTGTAAGAATCTTAAGAACATCTTTTTCAATAGTGTGAACGAATTTATCAGAAATTTTATTATATTTCAAAATCAGATTATTAATGATAGGGATAATGTCCTCTCTTCTTTCACGAAGAGGAAGTATATTCATAGGAATAACATTAAGCCTGTAGAAAAGGTCGCTTCTGAATTTCTGTTCTTTGATTTTCTGCTGCAGGTCTACATTGGTAGCTGCAATTATTCTTATATCCAAATCGATACTTTTATTTGAACCTATTCTTTCAATTTTTTTATCCTGTATAACTCTAAGGATTTTTGCCTGAAGATAAAGAGGCATATCCCCTATCTCATCAAGGAAAATAACTCCTGTGTTTGCAAGTTCAAATTTACCCATACGTCCGTTTTGATTTGCACCTGTAAAAGCTCCTTTCACATAACCAAAAAGTTCGCTTTCAAGAAGTGTGTCCGGAATTGCAGAACAGTTTATAACCACAAAAGGTTTGTCTTTTCTGTTTCCTTCACTGTGAAGAGAACGGGCCACAAGTTCTTTTCCTGTTCCGCTTTCTCCTGTGATAAGAACAGTTGAATTTGATTCAGCCACTTTCTTTATATTCTCTTTAAGGTGAAGTGTGGCATAAGAGTTCCCTATAATATTTTCAAGATTGATTGTGTTGTCTCCGTTTGTAATCTCAGCAATGTTACTGTTAATCTTTTGTATATCATCAAAAATAAGAGCATTTCCTTTTTTGTTGTTTGAAAGAGCAAGAGGAACAACTTTTCCTGCAACATTATATTCGTTGTTGTCAGTAAACAGCTTAAAAACCTCTTCGTTCATAATAGTTTCATTCTGAGAAATAAATTTTGAAGTTTTTCCAATAACAGAAGAGTTTATTTTCAGCTTTGACATAGCTGCATTGTTAATCATAAGAATAACATCATTGCAGTCGCTTACAATAACTCCCTTTGTCATGTTGTTAAGAATCTGGTTAAGAGTTTCCTGTCTTTCTTTTTGAAGAGCCTCTTCTTGATATTCATAGAATTTTATTCCGATAAATTCAGCTATCTGTTTTGTAAAATTAAGATAAGAGTCTAAGTCGTTTATGATTTTATTTTTCTGCTCATCATTAAAGCACACAAGACCAAGAACTCCCACAATTTCATCACGGCAGTATATAGGTGTGGCAATTTCCAGTTTTTCCTGACAGTTATTTTTATCAAGACACTGTGCACAAAGATTGTGCTGCCTTGGGTTTTCAATTATATTTGTTCTTCCTGTTTCCAGTGTGTTTTTATATACGCTTCCAAGAGCAGGTACTCCTTCAATATTTTTGTAAAGTCCCGTTCCTGTAACACGTCTCATATTTTTATCAACAATACCAACGTCAACATTAATCAGGTTTGTGATAACATCAGTATATTTTTTTACATGTTCTTTTATATTAATCAGAGAAGTTTCTGTTTTCTCCACAATTTTCCTCCCGGTATTTAATTATCTTTCAGTTTTCTTTTGTGAGCAGGTTTTATTCCCAGTTCCTCACGATATTTTACAACTGTTCTTCTGGCAATTTTTATATTCTGCTCCTGAAGAATCTCTGCAATCTCATTGTCGTGAAGAGGGTTGTATCTGTCCTCGTTTATTATAAGTTCCTGAATTTTATCCTTTGCAGTAAGTGTTTTACAGTCTGCAATAAACATATCTTTTATTCTCTCTATTCCTCTGTCAGTAAGAATATATTTATTTTTTATGGCTCTTGAAACAGTGGAATTATGTATTTTCAGCTGTGAAGAGATATCTTTTAATGTAAGCGAGTTTAGTTTTCCCTCTGGATTTGAAAAATAAGAATATTGTATTTCAAGAATAACATTAAGAATATTTTCTAAAGTTGTCTGTCTTTTCTCTATTGATTTTATAAGATTAGCAGCAGAATTGAAATAATTTTTCATCTCTCCTGTTATCTCTGCATTGTTTTCCACAGCCTTAAGTTTTACTTTTGGAATGTTTGACTCAGACATAATAACTTTATATACTCCGTTAACATTTTTTATTTCAGCATCAGGCTGAATGTATCTTACTGTATCTCCCATATAAAATCCACGAGAGGGAATAGGGTTAAGAGTCTGAATAAGTTTAAGATATTCTTTTACATCTTCCTTTGTAATCTTAAGCTTGGAACAGATAATATCATATTTTGAATTTGCAAGTTCCTGCATAAAGTTTGAGATAAGATACTCAAGTTTTGTATCAAATATATCTTTCTTGTGGAGCTGGATTATAAGGCACTCTTCAAGATTTTTTGCTCCTATCCCTACAGGGTCAAGATTTTTTATTATTTCCAGAGCCTCACTGATATATTTAAGAGGAAAACCGCATTCTGCTTTCAGCTCCTCTTTTGAAAGAGTGAGAAAACCTCTTTTGTCCAGATTGTTCACAAGAAAAGTACATAAAAATCTCATCTCTTTGCTTATTTTCAGAAAACCTATCTGCTCTTCAAGAAAATCAATAAGATTTTTTTCTTCTGAAATAAAATCAAAAGGAGATGACTCTTCAGAATCATCACCTTGAGATTTATAACTTCTTGATGAAAAATCAACTTCAAGAAGAGGATTTTTTGAAAATTCTTTTTCTATAAATTTTTCCAAATCCATGGAAGACATCTCAAGAACATTAAGAGAAAGTTTCATTTCCTGAGTGAGAACAAGTTTTAATTCCTGTTTTATATTAAGTGAAAAATCCAAAAATATCCCTCCTTTTATTTTGATTTTAGTTTAAATTTAAATTATTGAGCTTTTATAAAAGACTGCCCTTTTTTTATCTTTGCAATAAGAGTTTCAATCTTAGGGTCTTTTTCAATTCCTGATGATGCGGCTATTCTTGTTTTAGCAGATGAAGTGCTGTCTGGGAAATCTCCTGAGATAAGTTCTTCATCATCATTTCCTGCATAAGCCTGAATCTCATCATTTGCAGCAGCAGTTACAGCTGGTGTATCATTAGAAGGGAATTTGTAAGTATGCCCTATTTTTATATTTTGTCCGTCTGTAATTTCAGGGTTTGCAGCAACAACAGCATCAACAGTAGTACCGTATTTTTTTGCAAGAGAGTATAAAGTATCTCCCTTAACAACAGTGTGCTCAACAAATCCTTCTGCTGAAGCAGCAGCAGTTTTTGCAGCAGGTTTTCTGTCAGACTTCATAATATATGTTTGTCCTATGCTGATTGTTTTTCCGTCTTCTATTGATGGGTTAAGAGCCACAACTTCATTTACAGTAGTGCCGTATTTTCTTGCAAGAGAATATAAAGTATCTCCTTTAACAACAGTGTGAGTTATAAATTTTGGAGAGTCAGTTTCTGCTTTTTCCTGTACAGGAGCAGGAACATCATCTACCATAACAATATCCTCTTTCTTTATAACTTTATAGAAAATTCTTCCTGTATCACGTTTTGGAGCATCAAAGTCTACTTTTAATACTCCCACGTTAACAAGATTTTCTCCTGTCTGGATAATAGCTGTATCATTTACAACAAGTTTTTCTTCAAGAGGATCAGCACTGTTTCCATCTATTATAAGGTCAATTCCCGGAACAGTTTCAGCTATAGTTGAGCTCTGCCACTCTTTGTTTGTAGAAGAGTTCATTCCAAGGTGTGAAAGAGCAATTATAAATTCAGCTCCCTGAGATTTCAGCTCTTTTACTGTTTTGTTTGCAGCAAGAATAGGCTCTTCAATAGTTATATTATCTAAAACAGCTTTTTCAGAATCATAAGTTTCAGGGCTTACAAGTCCGAATATTCCAACTTTAACTCCGTTTATCTCTTTAATAATATAAGGTGTAACAAAGTTCTGATTGCTGTCCAGTGTTTTTACGTTTGCAGCAAGTATTTTAAAATTAGCTCTAAGCTCAAGAGATTTTATCTGTTTATCTCCATAATTGAAATCGTTGTTTCCTAAAGTCAGAGCATCAAGGCTTAAAGCATTAAGAATTTTTACAATAGATTCTCCTTTGTCAGCCTGTGCAATAGTGCTGCCGTAGAAAGCATTTCCTGCATCAAGGTAAAGAACATTCTCTCTGCCGAACTCTTTTCTGGCTCTTTCAAGGATTGTGGAAAATCTTGAATATCCGATTCCGCTTCCCTGTCCTCCTTCAACCTGTCCGTTAGTATCTCCTAAAGCAAGAATAGTAAGCTCATAATCTCTTGGTGCTGAGATTACCTTACTTCTGTCTATATTCCCAACACTGCATCCAGCAACAAAAAAAGCAAAAGTCATTGGTAAAATAAAATTAAAAATCTTTTTCAAAGTATAACCTCCATACAAAAATATTCAGAATCTCTCTTGTATTATACTATAATATTTTATTTTTATATATGAAAAAATTTTATAAAATTTTAGAGAATATAAAAAATCTATATGGTATAATTTTATAAAATACAAAGAAAAGAAGATTTTGTGGAGGAAGGTTTATGAAAAAATATATAATGGGAATAATTTTTCTCATATTTACATACAGCATACCGGGATTTGCAGGAGAATACGGAAGGGTAAACACAAAAGAGGAAAAGATAAAATCCATTGACAAACAGATAGAGGAGCTGATGAACAAGAAAGCAGATCTGGAGCTTTTGAAAAAAAGAATAGCAGAGAGCAGAGTAGATGTTGAAAAACAGCTTCCGGAAGATTACAGACCTAAAATAGCTCTTGTGCTGAGCGGAGGAGGAGCAAAAGGAGCAGCTCATATTGGTGTATTAAAGGCTCTTGAAAAATATAAAGTTCCTGTTGACTATATTGTGGGAACAAGTGTTGGAAGTATTGTAGGAGCTATGTATTCTGTGGGATATACTCCGGAGCAGATAGAAGATGTAGTTCTTAATCTGGATTTCATGGATCTTTTCTCAAATACAGAGGATAGAACATTAAAAAATATAGCTGACAGAATTACTTATGCAGAAAGACCTTTCAAGATTACAATAGACAAGAACAATGAGATACATTTTCCAAAAGGTTTTGTTGACGGAGAATATATCTATCTGGAATTTAAGAAAATTTTTGACAAGGCTCAGGGAATAAAAGATTTTAACAAACTTCCTATTCCCTACAGAGCAGTGACAACAGATTTGAATACAGGAAAAGAGGTTGTTCTGGACAATGGGGATCTGGCAAAAGCAGCTCTTATGAGTATGGCAATTCCTTCAGTAATTGTTCCTGTGGAAAATAACGGAGGATATTATGTTGATGGAGGAGTGACAGACAATTTCCCAATAGTAGAGGCATTAAAAGAAAAAGCCGATATTATAATTGCTGTGGATATTACAGCTGATTCAGAAGTGATTACAGACAAATCAAATGTTATAAGCGTGGTAAACAAAATTGCAACATATGAGGGAGATCAGAGAACAAAAGAGCAGAAGAAATATGCAGATATTCTTGTTGTGCCTAAGGTAAAAAACCACAACACTCTTAACTTTGACAGCCTTCCAGTTCTCATAGAAGAGGGAGAAAAGGCAGGAGAACATTTTTCCCATATATTTAAAAACATAAGCAATGAAAAGAAATATGCTGAATATAAAGAAAGAACAGCTGCTTTGACAGAAAGCAGAAACGAGATTAAAAATATTCGTCTTGAAGGTGCAGAATCACTGGAAGAGAAAACAGTAAAAAACTTTATGCCTAGAAAAGAGATACTGTCAGTGGAAGATATAAATTTATGGGCACAGGAAATATACAGCCTTTCATATATCAACCGTGTATTTTATGAGATAGAGGGAGATACAATTACTTTTAATGTAAAAGAAAGCCAGGGATATAAACTTGAAGCAGGGCTTGGATATGTTTCTGATTACGGTTCTATTGTAAATGTGGATTTGGATATTCCCCGTTTAAACAGACATAATCAAAACTATATTTTAAACTTTGAGTTTTCAAAATATCCTAAGGTAAAGCTGAGAAGCAAAGCAGTTTTTGATATTGGAAATCTGCAGCTTGTGGGAGGATATAAACTGTCTTACGGAATGTCTCCTGTATTTTTCTATCGTAAAGGCGACAAAGTATCAGCTTATGATTCTCAGATTTTCAATGCTCAGATAGATTTGGGAACAAGCATATTTAAAGATTATCTTCTTGGAGTATCTTTAGGTTATAAAAATATAACAAGCAGTTATGATTCAGGAGAAAAAACAGATTTCACAGCTGACAGCCTTAAAAATTATACATGGGCAGGCTGGTATGTTGTTCATGACAGCCTTAACAGAGCATTCTTCCCTTCAAAAGGAAACTACAGCATTGTAACAGGATTTTCAGGAGTTTCTGTTGATGAAAATAAAAAGTTTACAGGATATAATTATAAGTTTGAAACAGCACTTCCTTTAACTAAAAAATTCAGTACAGGATTGTTTTTAAAAGGAGGAAAGATAGATAATTCTGAGATAGGAAACTCTTATGAAGAGATGTTTAAAATAGGAGGAGTAAGAGATACTTACGAAGGATTTAAAACAGTAGGATTTTATGGACTTCCATACAGCGGAATCATAACAGATGAATTCTTTGCAGGAGGAGCCTCTCTTCAATATGAAATATCAAGAAATCTTTATCTTATAGGAAAATATAATTTCCTTACATATGAATCTGATAATCTTTTCTATCAAAATAACAGCAGATTTGGTGAAGATTACCGCAGCGGATATGGTGCAGGAATAGGATGGAACACTTTTATGGGTTCATTAGAGGCAGTATTTACAAACAATATAGAAAATGATGAACTTCTTTTCAACCTTTATTTTGGATATGTTTTTTAATTTTATACATACATAATAGTTGAAAGAAGTTATTGTTGACAAAGTATTTTAAATTATAGTAAAATTTTAAAGTATGCTCATATATACTTGTGATTGGACAAGAGTTTCTACGGCTGGCCGTAATCAGCTGCTATGAGTTCTTCCTCATCACTAATGTTTTTGGGTTAAAAACAATTAGGAGGTTTTCTAAAAAAATGAAAAAAAGAAATTATTCACCATATCATATTGATGGTGTACCAAAATTATCAGAGGCAATTCCTTTAGGTCTGCAGCACGTGCTTGCAATGTTTGTAAGCAACCTTGCACCTGTTATTATCGTTACTAATGTTTTAAAAATTCAAGGAAATGTACAGACAAATCTTATTCAGGCATGTATGCTTATAGCAGGAATCAACACTTTAATTCAGGCCTACACAGTTGGACCTATCGGGGCAAGACTGCCTATCGTTGTTGGAATAAGTTTTACTTTTGTCCCTGTTGCAATATCAATCGGACTTAAATATGGTATGGAAGGAATATTGGGAGCTGTATTGGTTGGAGGATTATTTGAGGCTGCAATAGGTCTTTGCATGAAGAAAATAAGACGTTTCTTCCCGCCTATAGTTACAGGTATAGTTGTTCTTTCAATCGGGCTTTCTCTTATCCCTGTTGGAATAAACAGCTTTGCAGGAGGAGTTGGAGCAGCAGATTTTGGTTCTTTAACAAATCTTGGAATCGGAGCAGCAGTTCTTGCTGTGGTTATAATATTAAAACAGTTTACAAGAGGTATCACAAGTACGGGAGCTGTATTTATTGGTACAATTTTCGGATTTATAGTAGCTCTTGTTTTAGGAATAGTAGATTTATCAGTAATATCTGAAACACCTTTCTTTAATATTCCAAGACCGTTTACATTTGGTTACGCTTTCCATGCAGATGCAATATTTGCAATGATGATGATGTTTATAGTTTCTGCAGTTGAAACAGTTGGAGATATGTCAGGAGTAACAATGGGAGGAGCAGGAAGAGAGGTTACAGACAAAGAACTTTCAGGTGGAATTATGGCAGACGGAATAGGATGTGTTCTTGCATCATTCTTCTCTATTCTTCCTACAACATCTTTCAGCCAGAACACAGGTATTGTTACAATGACTGGAGTAATGAGCAGATTTGTTGTTGGTGTAGGTGCAATGTTCCTTATAGCAGGTGCATTCTTCCCTAAATTAGGTGCACTTTTAACAGTTGTTCCTTCATGTGTAATCGGTGGAAGTCTTGTAATGATATTTGCAATGATATTTATAAGTGGTGTAAACCTTATCACAAAAGAGCCTTTAAGAGGAAAAAATGCAGTAATTCTTTCAGTGTCTCTTGGGCTTGGATACGGGCTTGGAGCAGTGCCTAATGCAATAGCAAACTTCCCTGAAAGCATAAGACTTATTTTCGGAGGATCAGGAATAGTAGTTTCAGCATCAATAGCAGTATTATTAAATATTTTACTGCCTAATGATGAAAAATAGAATAAAAAAGGAGGAATAAATATTGTTTACTTTTTCAAATTTTTTCCCGGCTTCAACAATAGAAGAGGCTTATGAGGAATTAACAAAAAACAGAAAAAACATTATACTTGGCGGAACATCTTACTTAAGAATGGGAAACACAAACTATAATACAGCAATAGATATTTCAAACGTTACAGATATAGATAAAATAACAGAAAAAGAAGATTGTTTTGAAATTGGTGCAATGACAACATTCAGACAGCTTGAAACAGACGAAAACCTTTATAAGTGGTTTCCTGTAATATCTCACTCTGTTGAGGATATTGTGGGAGTACAGTTAAGAAACAACGTAAGAATAGGAGCAACAGTTTTTACAAAACACGGTTTCTCTGATATAATCACAGCTCTTTTATCTCTTGACACAACTGTGGTTCTTCACAAAGGGGGAGAGATAAAACTTGAGGATTTCTTAAATGAAAAAGAGATAAGAAGAGATATTTTAGTAAAAATAATTATAAAAAAAGAAAAACTTACAACATCTTTCCAATGTGTAAGAAAGAGCAAAGCAGATTATTCTGTGCTTAATATGGCTGTTTCTAAAAATGAAGAGGGAAAAGTGAGAGTTTCTGTTGGTTCAAGACCAAGCAGAGCAGTCCTTGCTCATAAAACTATGGAATTTTTATCTCAAAGCTTAGATGCAGAAAAAGCAGGAGAGATTATAAAAGAGGAAGTTGTTTTTGGGGATAACATGAGAGGAACAAAGGAATACAGAAAACTTTTAAGTGCAGCCCTTCTTGCCAAAGCTGTGAAGGAGGTTGAATAATAATGATTTTAATTACAACAATCAATAACAGAAAAAAAGAACTTTTAATAGATGCTGATGAATATCTTGTGGATACTTTAAGAAAAGCGGGATATCTTAGTGTAAAAAGAGGATGCGATACAGGAGCATGCGGACTTTGTACTGTTCTTGTAGACGGAAAGCCTGTTCTTTCATGCAGCACACTTGCAGCAAGAGTGATGAACAAAAAAGTTGAAACAATAGAAAACTATCCAAAAGAGGCAGAGATGATAGCAAAACATCTTGCAGCTGAGGGAGCAGAGCAGTGCGGTTTCTGTGCTCCGGGATTTGCCCTTACAGTAATTGCAATGTTTAACGAGCTTAAAAACCCTACAGATGAAGAGATTTTACACTACTTGAATGGAAATCTTTGCAGATGCAGCGGATATGCATCACAGCTTAGAGGAATAAAAGCATATATGAAAGAGGTGATGGATAGTGAAAATAGTAAATAACCCAACACCTAAAATTGACAGTATAAACCTTATCACAGGAAAACCTGTGTATACAGATGACCTTGTTTTAAATAACAATGTCCTTGTTATAAAACTTTTAAGAAGCCCGCATGCTTATGCTAAAATAAAGTCTATCAACAAAAAAACAGCTGAGCTTGTACCGGGAGTAGAGGCAATATATACTTTTGAAGATGTGCCTAAAACAAGATTTACTTCAGCAGGACAAAGTTATCCAGAGCCTTCTCCTTATGACAGAAGACTTCTTGATGAGTATGTCCGTTATGTTGGCGACCCTGTTGCAATAATTGCAGCTGAAAGCGAAAAAGCAGCTTTAAAAGCTATGAAACTGATAAAAGTTGATTATGAGGTTTTAGAGCCTCTTCTTGATTATGAAAAGGCAACAACATCACCTGTTAAAGTTCATATGGAAGATGCCCACACAAATTATGATATTGGTTATGACAGAAGCAGAAACCTTGCATCTCACCTTTTATACACAAAAGGAGATGTGGAAGAGGGACTTAACAACAGTGAAGTTGTAATAGAAAGAACATATCGTACTCAGGCACAGATACAGTCTATGATGGAAACTTATCGTTCTTACAGCTATTATGATGTAAACGGAAGACTTACAACAGTAGGTTCAACTCAGATTCCTTTCCATGTAAGAAGACATATTGCAAGAATACTTGGACTTGCTCCAAGTCAGGTGAGAGTAATAAAACCAAGAATCGGAGGAGGGTTTGGTGCAAAACAGACTATGGTCTGCGAAATGTATTCAGCTTTTGTTACAATGATGACAAAGAAACCTTCTAAGATAGTATTTACAAGAAAAGAGGCACAGGTATGCGGAAACACAAGACATGCCATGACTCTTAATGTAAAAATCGGTTCTGACAAAGAGGGAAATATCAAAGGAATTGATATAAAAGTAATATCAAATACAGGTGCTTACGGAGAACATGCTCCTACAGTAACAGGGCTTGTATCTTTCAAAACATTCCCATTATACGAAAAAGTTCCAATGAGAATGGAGGCAGATGTTGTTTACACTAACACAATGGTTGGAGCAGCATTCAGAGGATATGGAGCTACACAGGGAACATTTGCAGTGGAGTCTGCTGTAAATGAACTTGCTGAGATTTTAAAAATATCTCCTGTGGAAATAAGAATGAAAAATCTTGTTGAGCCGGGAAAAGACAGTCAGATAGCAAGCGGAAGTGTTAAGAGATGTATTGAGATAGGTAAAGAGAAATTCAACTGGGATGAAAAATATCCAAGAAGAGTAATGCCTGACGGAAAAATAAGAGCAGCAGGAATGGCTGTAACAATGCAGGGTTCAGGTATTGCAGGTGTTGATACAGGTTCTGCAACAGTAAGACTTAATGATGCAGGAAACTTTACTGTTCAGGTAGGTGTAACTGATATGGGACAGGGAAGTGACACTGTTGTTTCAATGATGGCAGCAGAAGTTCTTGAAGTCCCTATGAGTGAAATAATTGTAAATGCAAGTGATACAGATGTTTCTCCTTATGATCCGGGAGCATATGCATCAAGCGGAACATATGTAACAGGAAAAGCTGTAGTTCTTGCATGCGAGAAAATGAAAGATGCAATTCTTGAAACTGCAGCAGGTCTTCTTGAAACACCAAAAGAGGATTTGGTATACTGTGGTGACCATGTTGAAAACTTAGATAAAACAAAATCTGTAACTATAAAAGATTTAGCTATGAAGTCAGTATCTTTTGATTTAAGAAATCAATTAACTACTTCTGCAACTTGGGGAAGTCCTACTTCACCTCCTCCGTTTATAGCAGGATTTGCTGAAGTGGAGATAGATCCTTCAACTGGTGTGTGTGAAGTGACAGATATTTTATCTGTTGTAGACTGCGGAACTCCTATTAATCCGAGCGCTGCAAGAGTGCAGGTTGAGGGAGGTATGGCTCAGGGAATAGGTCTTGCCCTTTATGAAGACATCATTTTTGATGAAAAGGGAAGAGTAATTACAGACAGCTTTATGCAGTATAAAATTCCTTGCAGAAAAGACCTTCACAAAATGGACGTTGAATTCAGCAGAAGTTATGAAGAATCCGGTCCCTTTGGAGCTAAGTCTATTGGAGAGGTAGTAATCAATACACCGTCTCCTGCAATAGCAGCAGCTATTAAAAATGCAACAGGGGTAAACTTCAGAACACTTCCAATAAGTTCAGAGGATATTTTACTGGGAATGCTGAAAAAATAATATATAAAACTTTATTGTAAGAGGTTGCTTTTATACAGCAGCCTCTTCTATTTTATTAAAGAACTGCATAATTCATTTGAAAAATTTTAAATGAATAAAAAATATGGTATAATTCTTTATAGGAGAAATTGAAATCAGATTTAAGTATTTAAAAAAATCGTTCGAAAAAATTCAATAATCATTTGAAAAACTTAAATATTTATATCAAGAAAATCTCCTGCTTTTTTAATAATTTTAGTTATAATATGAAGTTGTGACATATAGAGTATAAAATAAAATCGTTCGAAGAAATTTGATAATCGTTCGAAAAATAATTTAAATATAAATTAAAAAATTATTAAATAAAATATTCAATAAAGAGAAGGCAGGAGAGATCATCTCTATTTTTTAATATAATCCAAGGCATAAAATTTAAGGCTTTTTATTTTCAGGGCAAGTAGATTATATTACACCAAAAGAAAAAGTGTATTTTCTTTATGGAAGAAACGGAAACAACGGAAAAGAAAATTAAAGTTTTATTTATTTTAACAAAATATTTATTCTAAAGTTAAATTATCAAAAGACAAGGAATGTTAAAAACCTTGTCTTTTTATTTTGCAAAAATTTATGGTGCCCCTTTAGTGTGTGTTATATATTTTTTGATTATTATAGATGGATTATTATAGATTGATAGTTATAGAAGGATCTTTGGTATGACAATTTGTCATGACCCCCATGAAAGTTTTTCATGACCCTCATGACAATTTTTCCTTTGATCAGGGGAAAATTTTTCATTTGTTCTGTTTTAGAGCTAGAGGCTGTCAAATGAAAGTTTATTGCCGTTTTGTTTTTGATAACTTTAATGTATTATGTGTTTTTACGATATTTTTATAAAATTATATTGTAAAAACGAATAATTTTAGCTATAATTGTAATAAGAATACATATTATATACTGAAATGGTATATATTGAGTGTATAATTAATCACAATTAATTATATAATTAAAAAATAAAAAAAAGTGCTGAAAAATCAGCACAACTTTTAAAATAAATATAAAATTTTAATATTTTTTTGAGATTTTTATTTGTATAATTAATTGTAAGTATTTCTACACAATTAGCAAATAATTTGAAAGACTAAGAATCTATAGAAATTTTTTATTTTTTCAAGAAATATTAAAATTTTTAAGGGGAGGTCTGATAATGATGGGTACAAATTATGTTGAAAGTTCACTGAAGAGATTTCTTAAGAGAAAGGTAAAAATAACTTTAGGGTTGGTAGTTGTTTTTATGATTACAGGAAGTGTTGGGTATGCTAAGGATATTGCCATAGGTGGTTTATGGGATGAATGGAGTGTTAATGAAGAAGTAAAACAGGAAATAACAATTGAAAATAATATGCTTACTACAGAGAATAACAATTTGTCTATTACAACAGGCAAAGTAGGGATAGGATATAATGGAACTGTAAATGTTATAGATGGGAATTTGGCAATCAATGCTGGCAGCAATGGGATTCTAAGTGGATATGGTAAAGAGTCTCAAGTAAATATCTTAGCAAATGATATTACAATAGATTCGGATGATAATGGAATTCTTGTTACTTGGGGAGATTGGGGAGATCTTTTTAAAGGACATAAGGGATATGTGAAAATAGGTGAAGAAGGACAAGATGGAAGAAAAATTACTAATTTAACCATTGATGCTGGAGGACAGGGAATAGATAACAAACAAGGGAAAACAGAAATTTATGGTACAGATACAAGTATTATTTCTATAACTTCTAATGGAACTAGCGGAGTGTTAGAAGATCAATCAGGAATTTATAATAGTAGTTCCAAAACAAATGGAGGAATTATAAGTGTAGAAGGTGGAACTATAAATGTCAGTGCTAAAAAAGGAAGTGGAGTAAAAAATGATAATTCATCAGGAACGATTAGTTTATCTGCAGAAGAAAAAATTTCTATTTCATCATTAGAAGAAGTAAAATTAGAAGAAGATGATGAGGATGTTGAATTATCAGGAATATATAACGAAGGAACAACAGAAATTTCAGGAAAAACTGGAATAGAAGTTAACGTTGAAAGTAAAGTTGATGATAGTTATGGTATCTACAATAGCGGTGAAGGAAGCAACTTTAAAGTTGAAAGCACAGAGGGAACTTATCATTCTATGGTTACTGCTGAAAAAGATGCTTATGGTATTTATACAAACAACTCTCTTGGGGATAATAGTATAAAAGCAGGAAATGATATTATTTTAACAGTCTATAGCAAACAAGGAAATGCTTCTGGAATAGAAATGTCTGGACAAAATGCTTCTTTAAAAGTAGAAGCAGGAAATAATATAAATATAACTGCTGTTTCTAATGCTGACGAAGGAAATGCATATGGTATAAATGTAAACGGAGGTTCTAAACATAACCAAATAACATTAGAAGCCAAAAATGGTGAAATAAATTTATATGCTTTTGGAACTGAAAATGTTGCTGGAATTGAAATATCTTCAAATACAAATGTAAATTTAACTGCAAAAAATAATATCAATATAAGTGCATTTAACAAATCAGATTCACCTGGATATGGAATACATATAAATAATACTAGCGATTATCCAAAAGAAAATGCAAAAGTTAGTTTATTATCTACTGCTGGAGATATTATCATTAATACTGGTAATTATGGAACTGAAAATAATTCTGAAAATAGTACAAGTTATGGAATTTCAAATAAATATGGAGTTGCAGATTTAACTGCAAAAAATATTTTTATAAATACATTTGCAAGTAATAGTAATCCAACAGAAAGTTCTGGGGTTTATGCAAACGATGGAATTATTGACTTAAAAGCAGATGACTATATAGGAATTTCGTCAAAATCAAATACAGGATCAACAAAAGCTTTATTTGCTACTGGAAACGATAAAAGCAATATAAATATAACAGCAAGCAATATAGGAATTTTAGCAGATAGTGAAAAAGAAGCACATGGAATATATGTCTCTAACCCTAACAATAAAATAACTTTAAAATCTAATGAAAATATAATAGTATCATCAAAATCAAATATAGAAACAGCATCAACAGGTTATACTACTGGACTTTATAACAACGGAGTTTTAAGTTTAAAAGGAGATGGAGTAATTTCAATAAGTTCTGTTACCGATGGAGAAAACAGTTATAGTGCTTTTAATTTTGGAGGAAATTTAGACTTAACAGGAAAAACTAGAGATGAAAGCACAGCAATTTTTATAAGTTCTCAAAGTAAAAAAGGACAATCTTATGGAATCTGGGGAGATACTGGAGCTAAAAATACTTTAAAAGGAGAAAATATAGTAATAACATCTTTAAGTGAAAATGGAACTTCTGATGCAGTACTTGGAATTGGTGCAGAAAATACTTTAACAGGAACAAATATATCTATTATATCTGGAGGAGGAACAACTTCTACAGGATTATATGGAGAAAACGGAGCAAATAATACTTTAAACGGAAAAATTATACAGATAAATTCTATAAGTGATGGTGGAAAGTCATATGGAATACAAGGAAAGAATGCTAAAAATACTTTAACAGGGGAAAAAATAACAATAACATCTTCTGGAAATGGTATGAGCAGAGGTCTTTCAGGAGAGAGTGGTGCTAATAACACATTATCATCAGAGGGAAAAATCTCTATCAATTCAATTAGCACTAATAAAAATAGTGTTGGAATATTTTCATCATATGCTACAGCAAGTGTGATTTCAAAAAATGATGAAATAAATGTTTTTAGTTCAGGAGTTATAGATTCGAAAGCAGTTTATGGAATGTTTGCTGAAAATATTTTTGATGGAAAAAATATTTCATTGACATCTCTATCTGAAAAAGGGCAATCTATTGGAATTAATGCTCTTTATAATAAAACAAATAATTTTTTAGCAAAAGAAGATATAACCATTAATTCTACAAATATAAATGGAATGGTTAGTGGAGTTTTAGGATTAGCAAGTAATATCAATATGTCTTCTAACAATACAACTATAGTTACTAACAGTACTAATGGAAAAGCCTATGGAATTTATGGGCAACAAGCAAATAATATTAATATGTCTTCTAACAATACAACTATAGTTACTAACAGTACTAACGGAAAAGCCTATGGAATTTTAACTGAAAATAGAACTTTAGATGCTGCTAATAATAGTAATTTAAGTATTACAGGAAATACAGTTGTTAGTGTTTCTGGTAAAAAAATAGAAAGCGGTGACCTTCAAAATAATTCGCATGCTGCAGAAGTTTTAGCAGAAGGAAATAACACAATCAGTAAATTATTCTTGGATGGAAAAAATACAGGAGCAGTTACTCAAGGCATAAGAGCTTATAACTCAACAATGAATTTTACGGGAAGTCTTACTTCTGTATCAACTGATATAGCAATGACTTCTATAGGAGAAAATTCTAATATTACAGTTAACGAAGGAACTCATCGTTTTGAAGGAAACAGTTACTTAATAGATGCTGCTGGGGATTATTCAGGCAGCTTAATAGTAAGACCGGTAATTCAATCTCTTGATGGAGGAAATATCACATTAAATGGAGATACTACTGTAATAAGCAGAACAGCCGAAGATGACACAGAAGACCATATCAGTAATGCAGGAATTTATGTTCAGGGACATACAGATGCAGACAAAGACACAACATCAAGTATTAATATAAATGGAAATCTGACTGTAGTATCAGGAAATGATAACTTTGATGAAAACAATGGTGATTTCTCTTATGAAGATATTTACACTGAAAAAGTGAAAGATATAATAAAAAGTACAGATATTGCATTAATGGCTACATCAAAAGCAGAAATTAATGTAAATTCTAAAGATAAAAATGTATTCTTGATAGGAGATATTGTTGCAGGTAAAGATGGTTCTAAAATAAGTATTGAAGGTGGAAAACTAGATAACAGTTCTGGTTTACCTTCAATGGTTGTAGTAGGAGAAGTTCTTGGAGCAAATGGCGGAACAGTAAATCTTGATATGTCAAACGGCGGATATTTTGCAGGAAGAGTTGATGACTATAATAAAATAGATGAATTTAAAGATACTGATTTCCGTGATAATAAATTTGAAAGCGATATAGAAAAAGGTGGAACAGTTACATTAAAAATGGACAATGGCGCAGTATGGAACGTAATTGGGCAAAGTTATGTAACAAATCTTGAATTTGGAGCAAAAGGCGGTGGAACAGTAGATTTAACATACGAAGGAAACGCTTTAAGAATTAAAGAACTTGCAGGACAAGGAACATTTAACTTAGTACTTTATGGAGACAGTGATACACAGCACGAAAAATCAGAAGGAAATATGCTGTATATCTATAATGCTGAAAATGCAGGAGAACAGACAGTAAATCTGGCTGAAAGTGCACTATATATAGATTATGGAGAAAAAGTTCGTTTTGCTACTTTAGGTAAAGACGCATATGGAAAAGTATCATTTAAAGTTGAAGATGTAAAAGAAGAAGGAATAAATGATGTTTCTTATTCAACAGAATATGAAGAATATAATGCAAATGATACAGAAAATATTGTTTATAATGGAGATGAAGCTAACAATAATAAACCAGGAAATGATTTAGTTAACAATAAGGATAATGAAACTGATGGTTTTGATGCAGCAGAAAACTGGTATCTGACAAGAGCAAAAGAAAAAATAAATGACAACGGACAAACTGTTATTGAAATGGCAAAAGCAAACTATGCTTCAGCAGTATATATGGATAACTTAAATAAACGTCTTGGAGATATGAGCTTCGTTGAAGGAAACG
>OGZM01000454.1_pt1 | contig 52141 bp, 52 predicted proteins | sample 1576821 | NCBI WGS metagenome assembly OGZM01 (sample SAMEA3541491, study PRJEB24748) | human gut metagenome | biome: human gut; feature: human-associated habitat; material: faeces | place: China | collected 2012
TCAAAATTAAATTTTTTTAAAATTTATCTTGACTTTTCATAGTTGGTCTCCTTTTATTTAATTATTTTTAGTGTCTAAAATATCACGAACAGTATCACCTAACATATTAAATACAACTACTACAAATACAATAGCTAAACCGGGATAAAGAATAAGCCAAGGGGCTTTTGAAATATATGTTCTCCCCTCATTGAGCATCAATCCCCACTCTGGAGTTGGAGCTTGAGCCCCAAAACCTAGAAAAGATAGAGATGCCAGTTCCAACATCATAGCTCCTATATCTGTTGTTGCTGTAACAATCATAGTTGTTATTATATTAGGTAAAAAGTATTTAAGTAACAATTTTGAAGTTTTAGCCCCTCCAACAATAGCTACTTCTATATAATTATTTTTTTTAGTTTTCAGAACAAGGCTTCTAGCCAATCTAGCATATTTAGGCCAAGTTACTAGAGCTACAGCTAACACAGAGTTTACCATATTAGGTCCTAAAATTCCTGCCACAGCTATCGCCAATACCAATCCCGGAAAAGACATCATCATATCAGCTAATCTCATAATGATACTATCTATCTTCCCACCAAAATATCCAGATATAACTCCTAAAAAAGTTCCTGTTACAAAAACAATAACTATTAATGAAAATGTCATCAATAGAGAGGGTCTAGTTCCATAAATTATCCTTGAGAAAATATCTCTTCCCAATCTATCTGTACCAAATAGATATTTACTTGAAGGTGGGAGCAAAGACTCTGTCATTATTGCATCATAGGGGTTTTTAGTAACAATAAATGGAGCAAAAATTGCAACTAAAAATATAAGTAGTGCTAAAATAAAAAAGAATAGAAACTGTTTATTATTAAAAAATCTTTTTATTGTCATATTTTATCTCTCTTCCTTTAACCTAGGGTCTAAATATTTATAGGAATAATCTACAATTAAATTTATTCCCATATAAAAAAGTGCTATTAATAAAACATATCCCTGTATTAAAGGGTAATCATGTGTAGATATAGCTTTTACAGCCATATTTCCCATTCCAGGCCAGTTATACACAATCTCTATCACAGCAGTACCACTTAAAAGACTTCCTAAAGATAGCCCTAAAAGTGTAACCAATGGTAGCATCACATTTGGAAGAACATTTTTCATTAAAATAGTACTCTCTTTAATACCTCTTATTCTAGCCCCTGTTATATACTCATTTTGTAGCTCCTCTAAAACAGTTGTTCTTACCTGTCTAGTATATTTTGCAGACATTGAGAGAGCCAATGTTAAAGTGGGAAGAATCAATGATTTTAAATCATCTGTTCCTCCAGATACAGTTATCCAACCTAATTTAACTCCAAAAAATCTTAAAAATATAAGTCCTAACCAGAAACTAGGGATAGATATTCCAATAAAAGTGAAGATTCTAATTAGATAATCTGCTAATTTATTCCTCTTGACAGCAGATAAAAATCCACATGGAATAGAGATTAAAGTCATTAAAATTAATGATGAAAGAGTTAGTTTTAATGTTGTAATAAAACTGCTAAATAATTTTGTTGCAACAGGTACTTTCATTGAATAAGAGTAGCCTAGATCCCCTTTACAAAACTTTAATAACCAACTTCCATATTGAATTATAAAGGGTTTATCCAATCCTAGTTCTGCTCTAGTTTTGGCTAATAGTTCTGGAGTTGGGATATTTCCACACTCAGTAAGCATTATCTCTGCTGGGTCTCCAGGTGAAAGATAGATAAGACTAAAAGTAAAAAAACTTATTCCAAATAAGACTATTAATATTTGAAATATTCTGTTTAAAAATTGGCTTTTTATAAGACTCTCCTCCTCTTCTTAAATTTTGCAAAAAAAAATCAATTCTCAATTTAAAAAAGATAAAATTATCTAAATTTAAGTTTAAGAATTGATTATTTTAATCATATGAAAAGTAAAGACTTTTTTAATTATTATAATTAATTCTTAATTTTTATCCTATCCCGATAAAAATTAAAAAACTAAAACTAGATAAGTCTCCTGGCTTGACTTCATCTTACTCCTATCCCTTCCCAGATTTCTCCAGTGGTATATGATAGTTTCATCCATCTTACAGTAGCGGGGGCTGCGTAGGAATTTCACCTAACTTCCTTTTTATACTTTAATAAGTATCTAATTCCATATTATTTTGATAAGTTAATTATATAAAAATCTTTTTATAATTGTCAAGAATTTTTTTTGAAAATTCTCTCAAAATCTTTATACATGTGAACTACTCCCACCTAAAGAGGAGGGAGTCTTTTTGGAGTTTTAAGATAAAATTTGAGAAAAAAATATTTTGTGTTCATAATTTTAGTTGAAATATTTTTTCTTTGCAATTTTTTTAATCATCCCAGCACTCTGTATTTTTTAATTCTGGAATACTACTAGCTTTAAATACTGGATCTTTTCCAGCTTTTCTCTGTTTCTCATAATCTTTGATAGCTGCAAAAGCAAATTTAGCAAGAACTGCTATTGTTAATAAGTTCATTGTTGCCATTAATCCCATGAACAGATCTGCTAAGTTCCATACAAATGGCAAATCTGTAATACAACCATATAAAACCATTGCAACAACTGCGACTCTATAAACTGTTAGCCAATTTTTATTAGCTTTTATAAATTCAATATTAGTTTCTCCATAATAATAATTTCCAATTACTGATGAAAATGCAAAAAACAATATACAAGCAGCTATAAATATTGATCCCCATGAACCAACTTCAGAAACTATTGCATCTTGAGTTAATTGAATTCCAGTAACATTTCCTGAAGTATAGCCATCTGAAATTAGTATTATAAAAGCTGTACAAGAACAAATTATTATTGTATCTGTAAATACCCCAAGAGCTTGAACTAATCCTTGTTTAACAGGATGAGATACATCTGATGTTGCTGCTGCATTTGGAGCAGATCCCATTCCAGCTTCATTTGAAAATAATCCTCTCTTAATTCCTTGCATTATAACAGTTCCGAATAACCCTCCTGCTACTGGTTTCAATCCAAATGCACTAGAAAAAATCAATGATAAAATAGAAGGAATCATAGTTATATTTTTTATAACAATAAATATTGCTACTAAAATATAAGCTACTGCCATTACTGGAACTAATACTTCAGCAACATGAGCTATTCTTTTAATTCCACCAAAAATAATTACAGCTGTAACTACTGCTAGGATTATTCCTACATAAAGTTGATCGATTCCAAAAGCTTTATGAAAAGCTGAAGCTAAGGTATTTGATTGAACTGAGTTAAATACTAAACCATATGTTATAGAGATAAGTATTGAAAAAACAACTCCCATCCATCTCTTTTTTAAAGCTTTCTCCATATAGTAAGCTGGTCCACCTCTAAAATGATCTCCATCTTTTATTTTATATATTTGAGCTAGTGTACACTCTACTAAGCTTGAGCACATTCCAATTAAAGCTATAAGCCACATCCAGAAAACTGCTCCTGGTCCTCCAATTACTATGGCAATAGCAACTCCTGCAAGGTTTCCTGTTCCTACACAAGAAGCTATTGAAATACAAAAAGCTTGGAAAGAAGAGATTCCATTTTTACTTTTTGAACTTTTTCCACCTAAAAGTCTAAACATTTCCCCAACATATCTTACTTGAATAAAGCCTGTTTTAATTGAGAAATAAGTTCCTAAAGCTAAAAGTAATGCAATTAGCACATACGAATACAGCAGATTATTTACTGCTCCTATAAGTTGAGATATTTGTTCCATAATTTCCTCCTTGATTTTTTTCAGTATCTGTTAACTTAAATTTATTTGAACTACTCCTAATCCTTTGTAGTATAATAATCTGTCCAGAATTATTATATCCCCCCTAAAATAAAAGGAGTAGTTACAATTATAATTGATAACATTATTAGCCTCTATTTCTTTAAATGAGGTTTTTAATTTTTTAGTATTTTTTATCTATCCATAAGCTTACTTATTTTAATTTAGAAGTATTATACCATTTTAACCAAATTTTTAAAATAGTATCACTAGAAAGATTATAGTTTTTTGGTCTACATCATCTTAAAATTGAGTATAAATATTGGATAAAAAAATCCCAAAGTTCAAATGCTTTGGGATTTTGTAAAACAATCATATTATTTACTTTTATTTAGGAAACATAAGTTGTCATTGAAATCAATTGTTTTATTGTTTCAACATCTTTTTTTAGTTCAGGAGAGTTAAGAATCTCTCCACCAATATATGAATCAGCCTCTTTCAAATACTCTTGAGCTTTTTCTTTTTCATCAATAAGAGCATAGCACCAAGCAAGTTCCAATTCTGTCCATCCTCTATACTCCCCTTTTTCTGCTGAAACTTTTAAAATATCTATTGCCTTTGAAATATCTCCAAGTTTTCTATAACAAGAACCTAGATGGTAAGAGATCCATTCACTATCTGGATTTATAAATTTAGCCTTTTCAAAATACTCTAAAGCTTCCTTAGTTCTTCCTAGTTTTGCTAGAGAGAAACCGATCTGTCCATTAATCCAATCATCCTCTCTGCCAAGGGCAATAGCTTTTTGGAAGTACTCTAAAGCCTCCTCATATTTTTCTGGCTGTCCACTTAAATTCCAACCAATTTCAGAGTATAACCAAATATCATTTCTACCAAGCTTTTCAGCCTTATAAAGATATTTCAATGCCTCTTCTGAATTATTTAATTTTCCATAGAGATAAGCTATTTGAGAATTAACAGAAACACTGTTTCCATTCTCTGTAACAGCAAGAGGTTTAAGCTTTTCAATAGCCTCATCTACTCTTCCAAGATCTTCTAAACATTCAGCTATTTGAGAATTTAACCACTCATCATTTCTACCAAGAGATTCAGCTTTTTCAAAATATTCTAAAGCCTCTTCATATCTATTTAATCTCTTTAAAGAGAATGCTAGTTCTGAAAACACCCATTCATCTTTTTTTCCTAATTCTATTGCCTTTTCTAAAAATAGTACTGCCTCATCATATCTTTCCAATCTATTTAAGCAGAATCCCATCTCTGAATTTATCCACTCATCATCTCTACCAAGTTTTTTAGATTTTTCAAGATAAATAAAAGCCTCTTCATATTTTTCTAAATAATCAAGCCAATATCCAAGTTCACCATTTACAGCAATATCATCTTTACCTAACTCAATTGCCTTTTTATAATACTCAATTCCCTCTTCAATTTTATCCAATCTTACAAGAGAATATCCAAATTCAAAGGTAATCCACTCATCATCTCTACCTAACTCTTTAGCTTTTTCTAAGTGAATAAGAGCTTTTTCATATTCTCTAAGATGATTATACACCCAACCAAATTCAGAGTTAATCCATATATCATCTCTTCCAAGCTCCTTAGCTTTGTTCAGATATTCTAATCCCTTTTCACAATTATCCTCTATATTATCATATAACCAAGCTAATTCACAAATAATATAGATATCTTCAGGATCTACCTCTAAACCTTTTAGATTATATTCTAAAGCTTTATCATATTTTTCTAACTCTTTATACAAAGATCCAAGTTTTGCATATATCCAAGCATCATCTCTACCAAGTTCAACAGCTTTTTCAAATTCTACAATAGCCTCTTCATATTTGCCCATTCCACCTAAGCAGAATCCTAATTCAGAGTGTAACCAAATATCATCTCTTCCTAAAGAAATAGTAGTTTTTAAATGCTCATAAGCTTTCTCATAATCTTTTATATAGTCATATGCCCAAGCAAGCTCTGATTCAGTGGCTATAATATCATCTGTATCCTTTGCTAAATTTCTAGCTTTTTGGAAATACTCAAAAGCTTCATCATTTTTCTCTTCATCTAATTTTCTATTTCCTAAATCAGAATAAACCCATCTTAAAAGAACATCTCCATCAAGTTCATTAGGATTTAACTCAAGGCATCTTTCAAAATATTTTTTAGCTTCTTCTAAATATTCTGGATTCTCTTTAGCTTTTTCAGAGTAGTAATAAGAGTAACCTACACGGAAGTTCCAAAGTGAGTCCTCTTCTCCCTCGTCTTTTAAAGAGAGTAAAACTTTAAGTCCCTCTTCACATTGACCATTGTTATTATATGCTCTTGCAAATTTTCCAAGAATATCATAGTTTAAATCCTCTTTAGGTAAAGAGTTAATTATATCAATAATCTCTTGGTTTTTCCCTTGCTTGTGAAGAATATCTAACTCTTTTTCTAAATCACTTTTATTGGCAAAAGATTGATATAACTCCTCATCATCAATATCTATCAATCTTTCTCTTGAGTTTTTATCTGCCTCTTCATCTATATAATGAGAATTTGCATAGGCATACCCTCTGTCATTTTCTATATCATCTTTTAAAGTTAAAAATTCATAATCATTTGGCACAAGCTCCAACCCTCTATCTATTGCATTGTAAGCTTCATCTAATAAATTAAATTTGTAGCAAAGTCTACCAAGTTGTAACCAACCCCAAGGGTACTCTGGTTCAACTTTTGTTCCAAGTCTACTATACTCTAAAGCTTCATCAAATCTTCTAAGATAAACTAAAGCACAAGAGTATCTATAACACCATATACCACTTTTTATTCCCTTATCTTTTACCTTAGCAAGTGTTTTTTCTGATAGCTCATAATGTTCGTAGGAATCCATATTGTTATATACATAAGCTTTCCAAAGTGCTACATCTAAATCATTTTCCATCTCTTCATCAGTGTAACCATTTTCTTGCTGTATCTCTGCTAATCCATTTAAGATATCCTCAAGATAATCAGCTTCTTCAAATAATTTGTTCCATTTTTCTGTAATTATAGCCATAAGCCCTCCTTTAGATCACTAAAGTTATTTCTTATTAGACGAAAAAAATTTATAAAAAGTTTTTTATTTTTAACTTTCCCAAGTAATATCCACTATTTCTCCATTTTTATCAGTAACTATAACTAAAATTTCATCACTTATCTCATCATCAAGAATATAATCCCAAATAGCATAATATTCTTCACCTTCTATATTTTCATATTCAGGATAAATTCCTATTCTATTAAGTTTTAATGCAGAAAGAATTTGTCTGTCTATAGGTAAGTTTTTATCACAACTATCTAATGTTCCATTCTCTTCAATACTTTCCATTAATTCTTCAGAGTGAAAATCAACCCACTCTTTAGTTACACCATCATTTTCAAAATCTTTTATAATCTCTTTATCAATTTTTTCTTTAAATGTTTCCAATTTAGAAATATATTCTTCATATTCTTTTATCCAATTATTTTCTCCAAGAACTGCGTCACTGTTTATATCAAGTTGTATTTCTCTATTTTGAAGTTCTATTGTAGTTTCAAGATAATCACTATTAAAATCTACATTTTTAAAATATTTTATATCCATAGTTCCTTCTTTTTATCTAATAACTTTATCCCATAAAATATATCTGCTTGGAATATCATCACATAACCAAACTTTATTTTCTGACAGATAGAATTTATGTCCTATGCTTTCAAGTCCCTCTATATCTATTGGAAGAATAACCACTTCTCCATGTCTTTGTCCAACATTTCTAGCAGTTTCAATGTCCATTGATAGATGAACATATTGTCTATTCATTTTTAAAATTCCTTTTTCTTTTATACTTTTTAAAAAGCTAGTGGCTGTTCCGTGATATAGAATCTTTGGTGGTGTTATCTCTTTAAGATTTAGTTCTACTTCTATAGAATGTCCTTGACTAGCTCTGATTTTAGTTTTATCTTCATTAAAACTATATCTTTTTTTACTATTTTCTCTGACTATCCTTTCTAAAATCTCCATATCAATATATCTTTCAGAAAGTTTTATTTTTTCTATTAGCTCTTTTACATCAGCCCAGCCATTTTTATCTAAAGTTATCCCTATTGTTTCAGGTTTGTGCCTAAGGACAAGACTTAAAAATTTTCCTAGTTTTACATCATCTACTTTTCTCATAACTCCCTCTCCTTATAGCTTTCAATTTTTCTTTTCGGAAGTTTTGCTCCTATATTATTTAAAATCTCCCAAAAATTTCTATAATCTTTTGAGGATATAATATAGTTTTTATTTTCCATAGTTATTTTTATTCTGTAATAATAAATCCAAAGTTTTGGTATAAACTCACTTTTTATAAAATCAATCTTCTGTATATCTTTTTTCTGTATTCTTATCTCTCTTCTCAAAACAGGATAAAAAAATATCAATTCATAATGGGTAATTTTAAGAGTTTTATAGAAAATAAAATCCCTTATAAATATAAAACCATAAAAAACTCCCAATAAAATTGTAAAAACAGTATAACTATTTTTTGAAAAGGAAACTCCTGTCTTTAGCCCAAAATAAACTATAAAGCAAGAGAATCCTATAAAAAAACTATCTACTATTTTAGATAAAATATTTATTTTGCTTTTTATCTTATAGTTCTCCATAAAACTCTCCTAGTTAATATAACTATCTAATTCTTTTAACCAAGTATTATAAACATCATCTATAACTGCTTTCATATCTTGATAATATTTTTCATCAAAAGTTAAATATAAATAAGCCTCTCTCTTTAATTCAGGAGAATAATATCTTTCCTCTCCAAAAATTCTTTTAGCGTATTTATCTATATCTCCCGGATAAAAATTCCCATTCATATTATCATAATCATAATAATGTCTTATAAACTCTTTTCCTATATCATTAAAGAAAGATTTTCTTAAATCTCCTTTTAATCTAAATTTTACAAATTCTCTTAAATCAATAAAATCTTGAGAAGTGTATTTTTCAAGCTCTTTACCATAAGCTTTTAAGAAATTATCACTTAAAAAACTATTTTCCATAGCCCAACGAAGAAAAACAGCCAAGTGATTATATATATTTATTTCTTCAACTTCTATTCCTTTAGAGTAATAATCTCCTAAATGCCACTCTGCTGAATCCATAATATCATCTTGCATTTCTTTTTCTTCCTCACTGTATTCAAGGACTTTTTCCCTATTCATATCTATAACAAAACTTATTTTTTTCTCAACATCTAGTAATAGTAGATTTTTCATTCCATTTTTTAAAGCAAAAGTGCATTCCTCATCATATAATGGAACTATTTGATAAAATTGTAAATTTCTATTTTCAAGTTTTAAAAGTCCTGAATTTTCTTTTTTCATTTCTGGGTATAACAAAGTTACTGCACTTAATTTTGTATTAGAAGAAAATGGTTCAAAGTTATTTTCTAAATGTCCCCATTCATATGCGAAAAAGTAAGTAAAAGGAATATATGTTAATTGTATTAATTCATCTATTGCCCAAGTATAGTTTTTATCATCAAAATTCCAGTCAGAAGGAAAAGAAATCATAAGCTCTGCAAAACTTGAAAAATTTTCATTATTTTGGTTATACATCTTATGTTCTCCCATTCCAAGAGTGATAAGAGTATAATATGGCTTTTCTTTTGTAGGTTTTATTTGAGCTACATCTAAATATAAGTCATCATAGCCAACATCTTGATATATTTTTTCTATTCTTCCAAAATTTTCCTCTATAAATTTTATAATTTCTATTCTTTCATTTTCAGTATATCTCATAAAAATCTCCTCCTCTGCTTAAGATGAAAATAATATTCTATTTAATATTATTATACCATTTTTAAGGGTATTTCTATATAAAAAAATATTTTCAAGACACTTTAAAATTAAAATTTAATATCAAAAGTTAATGTTATTTCTATTTAATTAAACTTTATGATATAATAGGGGAGAAAAGGGGTGAGAAACTATGTTGATTAATCCATATACACCTGGAGCAGGAATGTTGCCAGAATACCTTGCAGGAAGAGATAAAATTATAGATGAAGCCAAGGCTAGTATAGACTCGTTAATTTTAGGATACCCAAGAAGACCTATAATATATTATGGGTTAAGAGGAGTAGGAAAGACAGTTCTATTAACTTATTTAAAGAACTATGCAGATAGTAAGCAAGTAATAACTTTTAACTTTGAAATCAAAGAGAAAGATAGTTTTATAAAAGACTTAATAGCTTATACAAATCAAGTAATAATAAGTTTAAGTAAAATAGAGCAAATTAAACATCTATTTGATTCAGTAAAGCAAAGTTTGATGAATTTAAGCTTAACATATAGTGTTGGTGAAGAAAGTATAAGTATAGAAAAGAAAATAAGTATGGGAACTTTTGAACATAATTTTGTAGATTTAATGGTTAATTTAGGGAAACTAGCAAGAGAAGCAAAAAGAACAATAGTTATCTTTTTAGATGAAATTCAATATGCTAAACAAGATGAATTGGAAGCTCTAATAACTGCCCAACATAAAATAAATCAGGAAAAATTACCAATTACTATAATAGGAGCAGGATTACCTAGAGTTTTAGTAACTATGTCTGAATCAAAAACTTATGCAGAAAGAATGTTTTTGTTTCAGCCTATAGATTCTTTAAAGTATGAAGATGTAGTAAAAGCTATTGTAAATCCAGGAAAAGCTTTTAATATCAAATATACAGAGGAAGCTCTAGAAGAAATATATAATATTACAGGTGGATACCCATTCTTTATCCAACTGTTTTGCTATTTAATAAGTGAAAAATACCAAGACATAACTTTAGATATAGTAAAAGAAAATAAAAAAGTATTTTTAGAGGAATTAGATAAAAGCTTTTTTAAAGTAAGATTTAATAAATGCACTAAGAAAGAACAAGAATTTATGTTTGCTATGAGTGATTGTGATAAACTACCATGTACTATGGCAAATGTAGCAAATATATTGGGAAAGCCTTTAAAAAATATATCTCCAGTAAGGGGGAGTTTAATAAGAAAAAATATAATATACCCTACAAGATATGGAGAGATAGATTTTACAGTACCACAATTTAAAGAGTTTTTACAAAGAATAAAATAAATAAGAGGTACAATCAAATTCTTAGAGAATATTATCTTTATTAAGAATTGTTGTACCTCTTTTTTTAAAGCTCTCCGTCTAGGAATTTCCCAACAATCTCTTCACAATTATTTATAAAATAGCTCCAATCTCCTATTTTAAAAATTTCCTCATGTTCTCCGTCAAAAATATATAATGTTTTTTCTTTTGGATACCATAAAAGATGTAACCAATAATTTTCTAAATCTTTTACTAAAGAAAGATATTTTTTTCTTTTCCAAGTCATTTCAACAGTATCTTCCAATTTCCAAAATTCAATATATTTACTATCAATATTCTCTGAAAATTCTATTTTTAAATCTCCCTTATTAAAGAACTCTACCATATCTTTTGGCAGTTTATATTTTTTTATTATACTTTTTCTAGCCTCTTCATTATGAAAATCTACTGGCTCTAAACTTTTAATATAATCTATCATCTCTTGATTTTTATTTAAAACTGCTATTGAATATGGTCTTTCTCCAAATCTGTTTTTAATTGTTATATCAGCTCCCTTTTCAACGAGCCATTTTACTAATTTAAGAGAATCTGTAGTAGCAGCTACTATTACAGGAGTTGAGTTATCAGTAAAAACTTGGTCATATTCGTGATAATTTATATCAGCTCCATAGTCTAAAAACATTTGAGCTAATTTTTGATTTCTATCATAGACAGCTTTTCTTAAACAATTATTTCCATATTTTTTAACAGTTACTCCATATTTTTCAAAAATATCTATATTTTTAAAATTCTTTCCATAATAAATATCAGAGTAAATTCTTTCATATTGTTTTTTAGTGAGATTTTCCAATGCTCCGTGTTTAATAAAAAGTTCACAGATTTCAGAAGAACAAAAACGCCCTGCATTTGAAATATGTGTTACCCAATCATCTTTTTTGGCTTTTACATCAGCTCCTTTTTCCACAAGCCACTTTATTACTTTTTCATTATTACATTGTAAAGCTATTTCTAAAGGAGATACTGTTGCAAATTCCTCTATAAATATTTCTTTATCTATATCCCAGCCGTTTTTTAATTCTTTCTCTAAATTTTCCACATCACTGTTTAAGATATACTCTACAACTTGAGGTACTTTTTCAAAGTTTCCAAGATAACCAATTTTGTACATAAGTTCCCTCCTTAGTTTTTATAGTTTATAGTTTTTAATAAATTTCCATCAGTTTTATAGAACTTCCATTCTCCAATTTTTTTTCCTTCTTTATACAGACCTTCTGAAGAAAGGTTGCCGTTCTCATTATAATATTTCCAAAGTCCTATTTCATCTCCTTGAAAAACTTCTCCCTCTACTTCTAATTTTCCATTTGGATAATATCCTCTATATTTTCCTTTTCTATTTTTTAAATTTTGCTCAAATTTTAATTTTCCATTTTCATAGAAAACTTTTATATTTTTCATATCTCCATTTTTAAAAGTTGTAATTTGAGATAAATTTCCATCTTCAAAAAACTCTTTAAATTCTCCATTAAGTTTTCCATTTTTAAAATTTTCAATAGATTTTATTTGCCCACTTTTATATTTTTTTACTATCTGTCCTGTAAAATTCTCATCTATTTGATAACCAAAAGAATAAAAACTTACAAGACAGAATAAAACTGATAAAATTAACTTTTTCATAAATTTTACCTCTTAGTCAACATCATAGTATAAGAAATATTTTCCACAATGAAGACATTTGAATAAATATCCTTGAACGTGTCCTCCATCAACCATATTTTTTATTATTTCTATCTGTTCTTCGCTCCACTCTGCATTAAACTCAGGACTTCCATTTTCAATGACTTCTTCTAAAACTCCCATTTCTTTTAGTTCTTTAGCTCCTACATAACCAAGAAAAGCACAAAAATCATCACAATGAGTTACCCAAATTTCTTGTTGCCAACCACAATAGCTTGGAGTTCTGTGAGTTAATTCATCTATTTTTTCTTCATCACTAACTTTTCCAAAATAAATATCTATAAAATCTCCGTCAAATTTTTTACTTGCTTCTCCATTTGCTATACATTCAGGACATAAATATTCAACATCTTCAATAGAATAAAAAGGTCCAGAATAATATACATCCGTTTCTTTTCCACAACAATCACAAACTACAGTTTTATCTGTTTTAAAAGTTCCTGTTTTTAAAGGGTCTGGGTGATATTTAAAAAATGGCAATTCTTTTTTCATAACTTCCTCCTTATCCTGCTAATCCATTAACTAAAAAGTTTCCATTTTCCTCAATATAACATTCTATACAATGCCCTACAAAATAATCAGGCTCAAAAGTAATATAGACTGACATATCCTCTGTTTCTCCATCTGAATAAATATCCGTTGCAATCTCTCCAAAATTCATACTCCACCTCTAATCAAAGAAATTTTTTATCTCTTTTCTTTTATCCAAAATTTCAAAAAGTTCGTCCATATCTAAATCAAACATTTTGCTTTCATCATCTATCTTAGAAAAATAATAATTTACTTTTTCCTCTCCAAAATCTTCTTTTAATTCTTTCCATTCACTTTTAAGCAGAGGGACAAAAGCTAAAGTATCATTTCCTAAACTTTCCATAAATAATCTTATCTCATATTCAGGTTGGATAATTTTATTTAAAGTTTTAATAGTTGTATCTCTATCAGAACCCTCTTTATCAGGATAAAGTATTTTATATTCTTTTCCTTTCCATTCTATAAATATATCAAATCCCATTTCATTGTCAACATCTTTACTTTTTCCTGAAAGTTCTCCTGATTGGATTACTCCTTCTATATAATTTATTATATCTTCATCATATTCTCTCCAATCTATCCAAACAAGTTTTTGGCTATTTTCCCAAAAATTATCAAAACTTTCTCTATCTTCATTTTTTAAAAATTCTTTCATATATTGCATAATCCACCTCAAAATTTTTCTAAATCATTATATAGTTGTTTATTAATTTCAGAGTCTCCATAACCACAAATTTTAGCTATTAGCTCCATTCTTTTTAAAGATAATAAAGCTTTTTCTTTTAAATCTTCACTGATTTTTCCGGTTATTTTTATCTGTGCAAAGGCTGTGGCTATTATTACTTCATCACTTTCATTAATTATAGCTTCTCTACTTAAACCTTTATCTTTTATTTTTAAATCCTCTGCAAATGTTTTTTCATCAAGTATAGGCACAGGCTCAAAATATTCTATTCCCCACTCTTTCTCTATTAAATATTTAGGGAAGTCTGAAAAACTAAAATTTTTATTTTTTCTTATTTTTTCCTCTATTATATGAAGAACATCATTTCCTGTATCACTTCCAAAAGGAGTTTCCTCATCTCCACAATTACAATAAAGTTGTTCATCAGTAAAATGCTTTCTAAAATTAGGATGTGAAGTAAGAAAATCTATATCATATTCCATATCATCAAAGTAATAACGATTTTCAAAATCAAAATTATTTATCTCTTTATATCCTTTTTTTATTTTAGACTTAATAAGTTTTTCAGCTTGTTTCTCACATTCCTCTATACTATCCCACTCTTTAATCTCATATTTTCCAATGCTATCTATTTTTCCATAATTTACTACAAATTTTTCTTCCAAACTTTCTATCCACCAAAATTTATGAGATTTCTCATCAATAAATTCAAAAGCTCTTTTCATAATTTCCCTCCCTTGCTTAATAGCATTGAAGAATTAACCAAACATCATCAAAGTTTTTATTTTTTAAATCTTCTTTTCTGATATTAAAATATATTTTTCCGCTGTCTCCAAAGTATAATCCATAATCTCCAATTTCCAATTCACTCATTTGCATAAGTAAAATCCAATCTTTTGCATTTTCTTTTATAGATTTTTTAACTTCATCACTGCCATATTTTATAGGAGCAGAACCATAATAAATATTTTTTCTAGCCACTCCCTCACACTCTTCCCAATATTCTCCTTGAATAAGTTCAGGGTGTCCTAAAAGTTTTGTAGTATCAGCTTTATATCCCAATTCCTCTAACTCTTTTTCAAATTCTTTTTCTTTTCTATCCATTTCTTCATCACTGTCATCAGGGTCATAATAATCTAGGAAATCAATAGGATAGTCATTCATACTTTCAAAATTTATTTTAGATTCAGGAATTATACAATCCTCCTCCATATCTTCAGGAAAATCAGCAGGAACTAAATCTTCTATCTCTCCATCATAATAAAAAAACTTTGCACTTCCTCTGTCTTGCGGAGAAAACCCCCAAGTCATAGTAAATAATTCATAGAAAAAATATAGCATTCCTTTTTCAGGCAAAAGGCTTTCTTTATCATATTTATGAACTTCTTCACAATTAATCTGCATTAAAAATGAAAGTGGTCTGTTTTCAACTATTTTTTTATAATCTTCTCCATTATAATAAAACCATTGAAAATCTTTTGGTAAATCAGGTTTTCCCCCAATTTTTGAAGTTCCTTTTGGCAGTTTTTCCTTATTTTCATCCTCAGAATAATTTATTAAAATTGCATTTCTCTTTGAACTTTCAAGCATATTTTTATCTAACATAATAAAACTCCTTTCTAATCCCACCAAAAATACCATACACTAGAATTAACTAAACTTCCTGCCAGTTGTCCAAGAGTTTCATAACTTTGATCTACATCAGGGCAATATCCATACATCTCTACTGCTGTTGCCATAGCAGTTTCTTTATCAGTAATAATTTTTTCAATTTTATACTCTAATACATCGTGAGTTATTGTAATAGGTACAGCTCCAAATTTTTCATACCAATATCTTGATACTGCCATATGTTCTGATGTGCTAGGACATTCATTCCAATTTCCCATAGGAAACCATGCAAATATCTCCCAAGGATTTTTTACAGGAACTTTTAGTATAAATAACTCTTCAGGTTTATCTGTATCATAATTTAAAAATCCTATTGGAGAATTAAGCTTTTCTTCTTCAGTTTCTTCAAACTCTCCAAGTATCTCTTCACTAAAAGATATCTCATCATCTTCAGCTTCTGTTTTTCTTATATTTATTAAATCTCTTAAAATATTTTTCCCACCCTCTGAAAAAATAGATGAGATATATCTTTTTCTATAATCTCTTACATCTTCTATATTAAACTCTTCATCATCTGATATATTAAAAGCTAAACTTTCTAAAAGAGTTTCATCAACAGTTATAATCACAGGAAAATATCCTTTCTCTTTTCCCTCTTTGCTGTATTTTTCAAATTTTTCCATAATTTCTTCATATATATTATTAGGAAAATATTCATATTCACAATCAAAAAATTCTACAAATTCCTTTGCTAAATCACTCATTACTACCATAATATCACTCTCTTTAACCCTTTATAATTACAAGATCACCGTCACAAAACCCTGTTGTAATATGTGGTACTTGTAATATCTCTAACTCATCTAATTCTGAAACCAATTCTTCTAAAATTTCGCTAATCATTTCTAAAACATCTTTCCAATCCATATCTTCAGGAATGTTTAAATCTGGACAAGTTCTCTCAACAGGTTCAAAATCTTCATCACAAGCCCAGTCATCATCATAAAAATTATAAAGTTCTGAGCCAGTAAGTTCTATTCCATAGGGTTCAAAAAGTCCAAAGTTTAAAGCTATTATTTCTTTTGGAAGAGTCTCCTCTTTATCTATTCTTAAAATCCAATTTTTAATAATATTTTTTACTCTTTCTTTCATAATTTATCTCTCCTTTTTATTAAGAATTATATTCTTCAGCTATATCATTTGAATAGAAATTTTCCTCTACATTACCTAAAAACTCAAGTTCTCCCCATTCATTAGAGATTTTTTTAACAGCTCCTCCATATTTACAAGAGGGTATTCCAAAGAAACAATTATATTTTTTATCAAATCTGTCTTTTCCTAAAAATTTCTTTACAGGCTCTATTAAATTTTCCCATTCTTTAAATAGAACTTCTAGTTTATCAGTAGGCTCTTCACTATTTCCACATATTTGAAAATCCTCATCAAATGTTACTCCAAAATCATATTCAAATCTATTAAAATATTCTTCAAACAACTCTTCAAAATCTTTTTTCCACTTTTTATTCACAGAAAAGATTTTCTCTAACTCTTTGTTAAAATCTTTCTCTAAAAAATTGTATTCAGGATTGTATTCTTCTTCCTCTTCATCTTCCTCAAAAATACAGTAAAATGATTGAATATATCTATAAAAATCTTCTACATCTTTAAAATTTCCTACCCAAAAACCTAGATAACCAGCTTTTCTTTCACATAATTTATCTAACATTTGGAACCTCCTTAATAACTTAGTTTTTAATCATATTACTCTTTTAAATTTGACTTATAAAGAAAAAAAGATTATAATGTTTATATAAATACCCTTTGGGTACTTATAAGATTGAGTTATTTAAGTTCAGATAGAAGCTCTCAAATCTTTTTGAGGGCTTTTATTCTGCCCTTTGGGGTTCTTTCTATTCATCATCAGAAAATTCTTTTTCAATATCTATAAAATGAATATAGAATCCACAAAGCTCTCCTTTTTCACCATATCCAAAATAACAAGGATAATATCCATCTCCCCAACCTGATGCAAAAACAGGAATATTTAAGTCACTATTAGGGATTATAAAATTAGCCCAATCTCCACAATCTCTTTGATATTTAGGAGATTTTTTAAAACTTTCTTCTAACAATTCTTCAAAAATATCATCATAAGGATTGTCTGCCCCTTCCTCTTCTTCAAGTTTTTTCCAATATTTTGAATATTCCTCTTGAGCTTTTTTATCTGCTACACAACCCATTCCTGCATCTACACCAAAACCATAATATTCATCTTCCTTAGCCTCGTCCATTCCTTCTTCATTTCCTGTGACAGCTAATTCATAAACCACTGGCTTATTTTTTTTAAATTCAACCTTTACACAAGCATATCTATCTCCATAATCTTCACTTAACACCACAGCTATTTTTACAGGAAATTTTCCAACAGGAGTTTTTTGAATATATGTTTTAGCTTCTCCAAATTCAACCAATGGGTCACAAGCTAAAATCTCTCCAGTAGGTAAATTAACTTCTCCAATATCTAAAGTATCAACTTCCATTATTCCTATCTTCTTTTCATTAAAATAACTTTCTAAATCTATTTTACATCTAAATTTCTCTTTGTTTCTTTCATACATCTCTTGCCACATATTTTTGTCCTCCTTTGAGTAATTTAAAAAATCTATTTTCATATTAATTCTAGTTCCTAGTTCTTTTAATTTTTCCAAATTTTTTCTATTTATAGGGAAAATAGAGTAACTATCAGAGCTAGTATCAATATTTCCAATGAAAATATCTTTTTTACTGAATACTTTATTAAACTTTTCACTCCAAATCTCTATATCATCACCTTCATCAAGGTTTAAATCTTCAATATTACAGAGATTTTTATCTATACCAACTTTTTTCATCACATCAGAAATCATTCGAAAATCTTCTAGCTCACATTTCCAATCTAGATAGCAAATATATCCATTTTTACTTAGAATTAAAATCATAGCCACAATTTTTAATTCTATTTTTTTTAATTTAATTTTCCCTTTATCAGAAAGAGCATTTATCTCATCATCAATATATCTGAAATTTATATCGTTTCTTAAATAACTATTAAAATCTTCTAAAATTAATTCTAATTTCTTTAGAATTTCTCTATCATTAAAAGATAGTATCCTAGCTATTTTTAATAAAATTTCATCAGCATAAGAAGTTTCATCTTTTTTTACACTTGGTTTTATTAACAGGCATTTTTCAAATTTATCATCTTTCATTTGAAAAATATAGATTTTATCTCCTTTATAATCATAAATTGAATAAGTAGGAAACTTTAAATTTCTCTTTTTTATCTTAAATGAATTTTTTAACAGTTCATCTTTTGAGATTTTTTTATCTAGTAAAAGAAAATCTATCTCTTCACTATCAAAAGTTAAAAAATAAAATCCACTGCTTTGTAAATTATCTAAAACTTGCAGTATTATAAAAGTATCAATATCATCTGTCACTTTTTCCCAAGAATATAAATCATCATTGTTTGTCATATATACAGGGGGATTTTCCAAAGATAAGTCCTCTTTTTTAATACCTGCATTCCATACTCCTTGGTTTTCAGTCCAAAATATTAAAAAATTATCTGTTTGTTCCAAAGCTTTTTCTATTTCATCATTGGAAACTCCATCATCTTCTAAAGCTTCTCTCTCCCAAGTGTGAGAAAATCCAATCTCATCTAAATTTAAAATACTGCTAAAGCAACTATTTATCTCTAAATCCCCACATTCGTGATAATATCTTCTTAAAATTCTAGGGAAATTGGCTTTTAATCTGATTTCAGTTCTATTTATCTCTTCCCAACTTATTTTATAATTATTATTTGAAAAATTATTTCCAAAGACTTTTGCAAAAACAGTACTATTAAAAAAGTTTCCTGTATCTGTGGTAGTTACTCTATTAATCTTTTTTCTATATAATAATTTAACTATATGCTCTGCTGATAAATTATATCTTTCCATATAACCACCTTATCTTTATTTGCTTTTTTTTATAAAGTATGATATTATTAAATTAAGAGAAAATGCAGTTGTAATTGTCCAGAAAAGAGAATAGTCTTATGCTATTCTCTTTTTATTTTTTTGTTCTCATGATATAATACTTTTGGGGAACCTCCCGAGAAAGGAGGCGAGAATAATTACAACTGCAGTAATACTGATCATTTTTATGTTGGTAGGGTTAATTGGGTTTATTTTTTGGCTTTTCCACATAGATCAGTAAAAAATTCTCGGGACAAGGATTGGACACCCTTGTCCTTTCTCTAAAAATTACCAATCTCTTTCTCTTATTGCTTCCTCTATGTCAATATCTATTCCAAAATAATCAAGTATCTCTTCAACAGTTACTCCAATACTATCTCTTGCCACTGTTTCAATCTCACTATCATTTTCATCAAACTCTTCTTGCAGATCATTAATTTTTTCTGTCATCTCATCAAGTTTTTCTTGGACTTCTTCTAAATCCTCATACTCTTCTTTCTCTAAAAACTCAACTACTTCCACTATACAATCTTTTACTTTATCTACTAAAAATCTCGGGTAATAATCATCATTATACATATCTTTCAAATACATAAAATCAGGGTTTAATTTTTTCATAACTTACCTCCTACTCTTCATCTAAAGCTTCATAAAGTTTATCTAAAATAGGAATAATATCATCAGGTATTCCCTCTCCCCAGTTTGGACTTTCTAAAACTTCTCCCTCTAAAGCCATATACATCTCTTTAGGTATTTCTCTTTTCATTTCCTCTTCGTCAACTTCTTCTGTCCAGTCATAATCTGAATTATATGGGTCATTTTTAGGGTCAAAAGCATATTTTTGATTTTTATAAAATCCTGAAATATAATTTTTTTCAAGAGTTTCCACAATATCATAATCTTCCAAAAGCCAAGAATCTTTCTTTTTACAATCTTCTCTATTTTCATATTGTTTAAATTCTTGAGGATTCATATACCAATATAAAAATAAAGCTGTCCCTTTGTCAGTATCTGGTTGTTCTGCTATCCATTTAATAACTTCTTTAGAATTATCAAAGTTCCAATCTATTGCTAAAAGTTGTCTCTCTTTTGGAGTGTTTTTCTTTAGGTAATCTATAATTAAAGCTGTTTCTAACTCATCAAACTCATCTTCATCAATTTCCACATTTTCCCAATCAAAATCTTCTCTTAAAATATCTTCAATTTTTAACATAAATATACCTCCTAATTTTTTTACTAATAAAAAATATCTCCTTCTCCACTTACATCAAAAAATCCAACTTCATATTTTTTACAAAGTTCTTTCATTAAATTATAAGCCTCATCAGATTTATCCCAAGAAAAAGCAACATATATTACATCATAACCTATACAATAATCTGTTAAATAATCTTCTAGTTCAGGATTATTTTCTATCTCCTCATCACTTGGACACTCCTCTCCATTCATAGGGGGGAAAGTTTTTATCATCTCTTTATAGAAATTTTGAAGTTTCTCTGATGAAACATTTATATCATCATAATCGTGGTCTTCTTCCCATTCAGCTTGTTTATCATACCATTTAAAAAATTCTTCTTTATCTTTTGGTGCTTTAGAAATTTCAAATGCCATTAAATCATAACTCATAATTTTCCTCCCTAACAGCAATCCCAATTATATATTGCTCTATCAAAATTAAGCTTTTTTAAATCTTTTTCCCTTATAAAGAAATTAGCAATTCCACAATCTCCCCACATAATCTCATTTTTTTCTGTTCCTTCACTATCTATTTGTAGAAGTAGTATCTCATAATCTCCAACCTCTCTTATATCAGATTGAGTGAAATTAGGGAATCCCCCTATCTTATGTCCTGCTCCAAATAATCTTTCTCCAATTTCTTTATCCTCTTCTAAAATATCCCATATTTCCCAGTAATTTAATTGATTTTCTTTATCATATATTTTTAATATATCGCTATATTTATCTTTATTTTCATCATGAAATTTTTTCATCTCTCTATCTACTATCTCTCTAAAATCATCATTACTATCTGAAAAATATCCATCTGTTAATTTAAAGCTTAAAGAGAACTCTTCCTCTATTGGAAAATAACTATCTTCATCTTTATAAGGTTTATATTTTTCTAAAACTTCTTCCTCTGTTACACTTTTATCAATCTCTTTATAATAAATAATCTTAAATCCATCACCTAAATGTGGATCATAATCAAGCCCAAGAACATCATCATTTAATATCCAAAATTGCAAGATTCCCTCTTTCATAGGATAGATATTATTTTTTGGTAATTCTTCTATATTTATTTGAGCAAGTAAGGTAAGTTGTTGATTTTCTTTATTTTTAGGAACTTCTACATTTTTAGGTAAATATGGAACTCCACCAAATTTACTTTGAAATAAAGTTGGCTTATCATCTGATAAACTTATCTTAATCATAGGCTTTTTATTTTTTTCTAAAATATTTAAAATAACTTTCTTTATATCTTCATTAAATCTTAATTCTTCTTCAGTTAATTTTTTCTTTTCCATACTTTAATCCTCCTTTAAAATCTCAATATTTCTAGTAATATACATCATTACATAAAGAACTAACATCAATAAAAGTGTTCCTGTTATAAGTGCATATTGCTCCATCTTCAAAATAGAATACAATACAGCATAGATTCCAGATAAAAATACAAACATTCCAACTCCATATTTACTGTTTTTAGTTACAGCTTTTATATACAATGAGTTTGGAATTACTACCATCAAAGTGGCTATGATATAAGCTAAGCCAAAGCTAAAATATTCTGACATTGAAAGTAAAACTAAATAAAACATTGTAAGTGAGAATCCCACCACTCCATATTGAACATAGTGGGTAAATCTTTTACTTGTTACCTCAAAAATATATACTACAAAAAGGCTCAAAAGAATAAATAACATACTATATTTTACAGCTCTCATAACTTGCCTGTAATGAGTTACCCCCTCATATAAATCTACTCCGATTTTCCCCTCTGTAATATCATAGAAACCATCTACAAAACTTTGCTTATAATTTCTTACAAAGGAAGAAACTTCCCACTCTGCTTTGAATCCATTTTCATCAATTACCTTTGCACTTGGTAAAATTCCATAAAATTTTGGAGCTTTCCAAGGTGAACTTACTTCAAAATGGTTATTTTTTCCAAATGGAAGAATATTTATTCCCTCATTACCTCTCAAACTTAATTTTACAGAGAAATTTATCTTCTCCTTTTGATTAAGATTTTGTCTTATAGTTCCTGAAATTCCAGTATTTATCCCATGTTGTGTAACTCCTGTTCCTGATTCAAGCTCTATATTTTCCCCCTCAACTATAAACTCTTCAACTTTCATAATAGATTTTGTATCAGTTATTCCAAGCCCAACACCAATATTATATGGAAAAATATTGGCAGGAACAGATTTTCTTATACTAGGGAAACTTCCCTCTAAAATAATATCTCCATTGTATACAGTTGTTTTATAAATCCCTCTTTCTCTTACTTCATCTTTTAAATAAACCTTTACTTTTAAATCATCAGGAAGTATTACTAAATTTTTAACAATTTTTCTTTTAGCCTCTTTTCCTGAATTATCATAATATGTCTCACTATCATCAAAGGGGATTGTTAGAAAAACCCCTGCAACAGTTTGCTTTCTTCCCCACTCATTTCCAATCTCTTCAACCATATTTCTATATGAATAACCTCTATCATCAACTATTGTATGAATAAAAAATATAGGTATCTGCAATAAAATAGCCAAAACAAAGAGAAAACCTATTTTTTTAACAAGAGAATTGTTCTTTTTTAAATTAATCATATTACACCTCCACTTTAAAAGTTTTTAAAGTAATTATAAAGGCAGATAAGCCCTAAACCAATTACTACTGATATAAAGATAATAACTGTAAATTTCAGATTATATTTTAGTTGTTTTAAAATAAAAACTGAACAACCAATTATCATATAAATAACTATTGCTCCACACACAAGAGCTACTATATCAAAGTTTTTCATATTATCACTGATTCCTTAAAAATTAAGTTTGTTGATGAAACATAGTAATTATCTTGCAGTCAGGACAAATCTCTATATATAAAGTTCCTTCTGCACTGTCCATTATAGTATCCCAATGAATTTGAGCAAGATACTTCATCTTCTTTCCACACTCTGGACACTCTCTATACTCCCAATCTTGCACCCAATTACCAAATCCACCAATTGTATTTACATCATCTGTAAATGCTCCATAAAATAGTGGTTTTTCTTTCTCAGAAACAACAAAACTATTATTTACCATTTCATCTATTATCTCATCTCTAAAATAATTTTCCTCTTCTCCCTCATATTCTAAGATCTCATTTGTTCCATCAAGACTAAATCTATTTGAAATTCCCTCACTTAAAGTTACACAGTTAGGACAACAACTTGCAGTGATAATTCCATCTAAACCTAAAAATGAAAATCTTTCATCTCTTCCATCTATCACTAGAATATCTATTATCTCTCCACCACAGTGTGGACATTTTTCCCCTCTTTTTCTAGCAATAAAAGTTCCATTCTCCTCTTTTTTTTCTCCCTTTTCAAAAGATAAACATTTATCATAGTTAAGTTTTATACGATTATTATTGCTGTCAAAAGTCCAGCCACCCTCTTCAGCATAAATGTCTGAATCTACATAAAGTTTTTTTCTCCAAGGTCTAGGATTTATTTTTAATTCATATAAAGTGTCTTGTGATTTTTTATCTCCTATCATTGCAAGACATTGTAAAAGTAAACCACCCTCATCAGAAGATTTTGTATTTAAAATTTTTTCTATTAATCTATCTCTTACTTCGGAACTCGCTTTATAATACAATTCACTTGGATAGAAAATCTCTCTTTCACAAGCTGTTTTAGAAATTTCTTTAGCATATATTCCCTTTGTCATCAGATCTTGAAAAATTTCATACTCATCAGTTTCATAAAAATTATCTTCTGTTGAAACTTTTAATTTTTCTATCACTTGATTTATTTTTTCTTCTATCTCTTTATCACTCCAACTGTCAACTTCCTCTCTATGTTTCTTTGCTCTACATCTCCAACATAAACCTTCAAAACCTAAAGGTGTTCCACATTCTAGACATCTGTATTTTAAATTCATATTGACCTCCTTAATTTTTCAACCATAAAGATAAAGAAAAAATCACTATAATTGCACCAAATACTCCTGTAAAAAATCTAAACCCCCTCTCACCAAAAATTTCATACACAGTTTTCATAAATCTTTTTGAACCTGTTGGGTCACAAATCCATTTCCAATTAAAAATAGCTCCAAAGAAAAATAAACCTCCTCCTATCACTCCAACAAGATATGGGTATCTTCTTAAATAGGGGTCTGCATTCTCCATAAACTTTATATATAGATCACTGATTGGATTGTTCATAACTACCCTCCTTTTCCTGAAATTTTTGTATAAAAAAATGCTCATGACAAAATAGCTCTTTGATCTATCAAAAAACAATTAATGTCATAAGCATCACCTCTCTATTGTAGAGTTTAAAATATTTATTTAATATAAGTATAATATAAAAAAATGTTTTTAACAATATTTTATTTGATATAATTTTTTGATAAAAAGCTATAATTTTATCTGACTATATCTTATAATGTATATAACAACCTAAAAATAAAGGAGAGATAAAATGAATCCAAGAGAACTATTACAAGCATTAACCATAGCAGAGAGATTAAAAGATACAACAAGACATTGTTACACATCAAAAGGGAGACATGAAAGTGTTGCTGAACATAGTTGGCAAATGACTTTAATGGCATTTTTTATGAAAAATGAATTTCCTGAGGCAGATATTAATAAGGTAATTCAAATGTGCATTATACATGATTTAGGAGAGTGTTTCACTGGAGATATACCAACTTTTTTAAAGACAAAAGAACACGAGGTTTCAGAGGAAAATCTTCTCAATGATTGGGTTGAATCTCTACCTAAAACTACTAGAGATGAGATGCTAAGTTTGTACAAGGAGATGAAAGAAAGAAAAACCTTAGAAGCTAAAATCTATAAGGCGATTGATAGTTTAGAAGCTGTAATACAACATAATTTTTCAGATATTTCAACATGGTCTGAAAATGAATTTGATCTAAACCTAACTTATGCAAATGATAGGGTAACTTTTTCAGAGTATATGTGTGCATTAAGAGAGGAGATTAGAAAGGATACTATTGAAAAGATTTCAAAGGGAGAAGAGGATCTAAAAAAATAAAGACAAGGAGAGCATATGATAAAAAAAGTTTGGGGTATGTATTTCAAGTTATAAAAATAAATTTGCTTTTTTGAAATATTAGTGTTATAATTTTCAAAAAAATACAGATCGCTTAATTTATTTTAAAAATAAAGCGGGGGACCCACCTTTTGGGGCGTATTTCTCCTTTGAGAATAGGACAACTCTTTCAGTCCGAGCCCGTCAGCTAACCTCGTCAGCGTTGATTGAGAAGCCATGTTTTTATATTTTTTGTAATTTTTGATTAATAGACATCATGACTTTTCATGGTGTTTTTTTTATACTAAAAAATAGGGAAAATAAAAGGAGGCAAGTTTATGAATTTTTTAAATTATTTAATAGCAAATAGCGAGCAGATATTGACACTTCTTATTGAACATGTAAACTTAACAATTCTTTCAGTAAGTTTAGCAATATTAATAGGGGTGCCTTTAGGAATATTGATCAGCCATTTTTCAAAAGTAAATAAACCTATAATGATATTGGCAAATGTTATTCAAGCTGTGCCAAGTATGGCACTTTTAGGGTTTTTGATACCATTTTTAGGAATAGGTGTAGTTCCATCTGTGTTTATGGTAGTTCTATATTCTCTACTTCCAATAATAAAAAATACATTTACAAGTATTTCAGGAATAAATCCTCAAGTTATAGAGGCAGCAGAGGGAATAGGGATGACAAAATTCCAAATTCTATTTAAAGTGCAGATACCAATGGCACTTCCTGTAATAATGGCAGGAGTGAGAATATCAGCAGTTACAGCAGTTGGACTTATGACAATGGCAGCATTTATTGGAGCAGGAGGGTTAGGTTACCTTGTTTTCTCAGGAATAAGAACAGCAAATAATTTTCAAATACTAGCAGGGGCGATTCCAGCTTGTCTATTAGCACTATTTATTGATTTACTAGCATCTATTATTGAAAAAGCTGTTGTTCCTGAGGGGATAAATCTAAAGAATAAGAGCAGTAAAAAAGGGCGTCTATTTCAAAAAGCTGTTATGGGAATAGTTTTAATTCTTACACTTTATGCTTTTATAAATGCAGGAATTAGCAAGTTTACACCTAATAATAAAACAATAGTTGTGGCAAGTAAAGATTATACAGAGCAAGAGATTATGGGAAATATCTTAGCAGATTTGATTGAGGAGAAAACAGATTATAAGGTTGAAAGAAAACTGGCTCTTGGAGGAACACAAGTTGCCTTTGGAGCATTAAAAGCTGGAGAAGTTGATATTTATATGGAATATACAGGAACTCTATACTCAGATATGCTTAAACACAATCCTCTTGAATCTCAAGTAACTTCAAGAGAGGTATTCGAGATCTCTCAAAAGGAGATAAAGGAAAAGTTTGGTGTAAATGTTGGAGAGGAGTGGGCATTTAACAATACATATAGACTTGCAGTGAGAAAGGATACAGCAGAAAAATATAATTTGAAAACAATAAGTGACTTAGAAAAAGTTAGTAAAAATATGATTATCTCTCCTACATTGGAGTTTGCAAATAAACATGACGGACTTTCAGGATTGCAAGGTAGATATGATAAGCTTAAATTTAAAGATGTGATCTCAATAGATGGAGCACCTCGTTATCAAGCTTTAGCTGCTAAGGAAAGTGATGTAATTGATGCCTTTTCAACAGATGGATTGATTAAAACTTATAATCTTACAATTTTAGAAGATGACAAGGAGTTTTTCTTACCTTACCATGCAGTGCCTGTTGCAAAGGTGGAAACTCTTGAAAAATATCCAGAGCTTTCGGGAATAACAGATTCTTTAAAAGATATTATGACAGATGAGGTAATGCGTGAACTTAATTATCAAGTTGATGTATTAAAGAAAGATCCTAAAGATGTAGCAAAGGAATTTTTAGTTGAACAAGGTCTAATCAATTCAACAAAATAGGAGGTTAAAATGATAGAGTTTAAAGGAATAAATAAGATATTTAAAAATAATATAGTTCTATATGATATAAATTTAAAGCTTGAAGAGGGGAATATAATTGTATTTGTAGGTCCAAGTGGTTGTGGAAAAACAACAACAGTTAAGATGATAAATCGACTTATAAAGCCAACATCAGGGCAGGTTCTTATAAATGGTGAGGATATTTCAAATAAAAATGTCATAGAGTTGAGAAGAAATATTGGATATGTTATTCAACAGACAGGGCTTTTTCCACATATGACAATTAAAGAGAATATAGGAATAGTTGCTAAGATGCAAAAGATGAACTCTCAAGAGATTGAGGCAAAGACAAGAGAGTTGATGGAGATGGTAGGACTTGATTATGAAAAGTTTGCTAATAGATACCCAGCAGAACTTTCTGGAGGACAACAACAGAGGGTAGGAATAGCAAGGGCATTGATTACAAATCCTGACATTATCCTTATGGACGAGCCGTTTTCAGCTCTTGACCCAATAACTCGTTCACAACTTCAAGATGAGCTTTTAAATATTCAAACACAGTTTAAAAAGACAATTATTTTTGTAACTCATGATATGGACGAGGCAATAAAGATAGCTGATAAGATATGTATAATGGGAAAAGGTAGAATAATTCAATATGATGACCCAGAGACAATATTAAAAAATCCTGCCAATGAGTTTGTAAGTGACTTCGTTGGTAAAAATAGGATTTGGTCATCCCCTGAATATATAAAGGTAAAGGATATTATGATAGAAAATCCTATCACTTGTTCTCAGGAAATCTCGCTTTTAAAGTGTATTAAGAAGATGAGATATGAGAGAGTTGATACACTTCTTGTAGTTGATAGAAAGAGAAAGTTCAATGGTATTATCACTGGAAAGATGATTCAGAAAGAGAAAGATCACTATAAAAGTGTAAAAGAGATAATGGAACAACCGAGAGCTGTTACTTATCCTGATAAATCAATAGTGGATATACTAAAAGATGTAAATGAGAAAAATCTTTCCAGCCTACCTGTAATTGATAGCAATGGAATATTAAAAGGACTTATAACAAAGACAAGTTTAGTTACAACTTTAAGTCAACAATTTGAAATTGAAGTTGATTCAAATAAAAAAACAATTTAGTATTTTTTACAAAAAAGTATTAGTTAAATGATTTTTCCCTCAAAAAATATGATATAATTAAAAGAAAAATTGAAAAGAGAGGGAAAAAATGGCAGAAAATCAACAATCAGAAAAGCTGGGGAAAGAGCCATTGAGAAAACTATTTTTTACAATGGCAATTCCATCAGTTTTAGCTCAATTAATAAATGTACTCTACAACATTGTTGATAGAATATATATTGGGCACATAAAAGATATAGGATCTTTGGCACTTACTGGAGTGGGAGTTACATTTCCTATAATTATGGTAGTATCAGCTTTTAGTGCTTTTGCTGGACAGGGGGGAGCACCATTGGCATCTATTTTACTAGGAGCAAAGGATCAAGAGAAAGCTGAAAAAGTTTTAGGGAGTAGTACAGCACTTTTACTTGTGTTTTCTATATCTTTAACTTTGATATTTCAAATACTAAAAACACCATTACTCTATGCTTTTGGAGCTAGTGATAATGTTATAGGTTTTGCTCAAGATTATATTGGACTTTATCTGTGGGGAACTATCTTTGTAATGTTATCTTTAGGATTAAATACCTTTATAGGTGGGCAGGGAAATGCAAAGACAGCAATGTTTTCAGTTTTAATTGGAGCAGTTACAAATATTATTTTAGATCCTATCTTTATATTTGTTATGAATATGGGAGTTAAAGGAGCTGCATTGGCTACAGTTATATCTCAAGCTTTTAGTGCAATATGGGTAGTTAATTTTTTAATTTCAAAGAAAAGTAGCCTAAAAATAAAGAGAGAAAATCTAAAACTTGATATGAAATTTGTAAAGAAGATAGGTTCTTTAGGTTGTTCTCCATTTATAATGCAAAGTACAGAGAGTTTAGTTTTATTGACTCTTAACTCTGGGTTACAAAAATATGGTGGAGATCTATATGTTGGATCTATGTCTATTTTAATAAGTGTATTGCAATTGATATTTGTTCCTGTTTCAGGGATAGCTCAAGGGGTGCAACCAATTATTAGTTATAATTTTGGAGCTGGAAATAGAGAGAGGGTTGTTAAGACTTTTAAAGCATTGTTGATAGTTTGCTTGATGGCAACAATGTTTATGGGTGGAATAGCAGTATTGTTTCCAAATTTTTATGTAAAGATGTTTACTGAATCAGAGGAGTTAATGAAGTTGACATCAAAAATGATGCCAATATTTACTTTGGGAATGTGTATCTTTGGAATTCAACAATCTATACAAGTAACTTTTTTGGCTATGGGACAGGCAAAATTCTCAATTTTCATTGCTCTTTTGAGAAAGGTTATATTACTTGTTCCTTTGGCTATAATTTTGCCTAGATTTCTGGGGGTAAAGGGGATCTACTATGCAGAGCCTATGGCAGATATAACTTCTGTTGTTGTAGCATCAATAACATTTGCTTTGAACTTTAAAAGTATTCTTAAACAGTGTGGAAAGAGAAAATAAATATTTTGATTGAAGAGTGTTAGAAATTGATAGTGCTAATTCTATCAATTTTAATGCTCTTTTTTTATGTCTAAGGAAATTATAAATTGACTTTATATAAAAATTTTTGTAACTACTCACCTATTGAATATAAAATATATAAAAATCAAAATTTTATCCCAATATCAACTAAAGCCGTAATTTCCAAAAGTAAAGGAGTGTAGACGACTATTACTTTTGAGACACAGGCGAAGTCCTGTGCTACATTAATTTTTTAGAATCCCTCAGCGAAATGAAGTTAAGAAAATGCAACGTGTTTGAGACGAAGTTGAGTTCCAAAAATAGAGGAGCTTTAGTGACTGCTATAAGCTAGCTAATTTTTTATAGAATTTGATCAGCTGAGCAGATACAAATTTTTTATATAAGGTAAGTTGCACAATATAATGTAAAAACTCATAACTATTTCGTATAAAGTATTAAAAATCATAAAAAAAAGGTGTTAACACAATTAAGCATTAACACCTAAAATTACACAACTTATTTTTTTAATAATTCTTTTCCAGGGATTCCAGGTTTAGTCATTTCAAATGGATTTAAGATAACATCTAATTCATCTTTAGTTAATAATCCTCTTTCAAGAACGATTTGAGCAACTGGAGTTCCTGTTTTAATAGAAAGTTTAGCTATTTCAGCAGCATTTTTATATCCAATATGTGGGTTTAATGCAGTGATAATTCCAACACTTCTATCTACCCAGTTTTTACAGTTTTCCTCTTGAGCAGCTATTCCTTTTAAACAGTTGTCAATAAATGTTCTAATTCCATTTTTTAGGATTTCTATTGATTGGAATAAGTTAAAGAATAGTACTGGTTCAAATACGTTTAATTCTAATTGTCCAGCTTCAGCAGCTTTAACTATTGTAATATCGTTACCAAAGATTTGGAAACAAACTTGGTTTAATACTTCTGGTATAACAGGGTTTACTTTTCCTGGCATAATTGAAGATCCTGGTTGTTGTTGAGGTAATGCAATTTCAGCAAGTCCAGCTTTTGGTCCTGATGCCATAAGTCTTAAATCGTTAGCTGTTTTTGATAGGTTTACAGCACAAGTTTTTAATGCTGAAGATAACCATACAAAGCTATCTAAGTTTCTAGTTCCATCAACTAAATCTGGAGCTTGTTTAAAATCGAATCCTGTAACTTCAGATAAAATTCTTACAACGTTATCAACATAGTTTACATCAGCATTGATTCCAGTTCCTACTGCAGTAGCTCCCATATTTACATAAGTAAGCTCTTCAACAGCACCTTTAATTCTTTTTATATCTCTTGCAACTGGTCCAGAGAAAGCTCTAAATTCTTGTCCTAATCTAATAGGGACAGCATCTTGAAGGTGAGTTCTTCCCATTTTAATAACATGGTCAAATTCATCTCCTTTAGCTTGTAATGTATCATATAATTCTTGTAATTCTACTAATAAATCTTTTATCATAAATTGAACAGTTAATTTTCCAGCAGTTGGAACAACGTCATTTGTTGATTGTCCATAGTTTACATGATCGTTAGGGTGACATCTGTCATATTTTCCTAACTCTCCTCCTAGAATCTCATTAGCTCTGTTAGCAATAACTTCGTTCATATTCATGTTCATTGAAGTTCCTGCTCCACCTTGAATAACGTCAGTTATAAATTGATCTCTAAATTGTCCTGATATAATCTCTTCAGCAGCTTGAATCATAGCTTCTTCTACATCTCTAGAGATTACTCCTGCTTCAAAGTTTGCTTTTGATGTTGCTTTTTTAACATAAGCTAATGCTTTTATAAAAGTATCACTTACTTTATATCCAGTAATGTGAAAGTTATTTTTTCCTCTAAGAGATTGAACTCCATAATATGCGTCTGCTGGAACCTCTAATGTTCCGATTGAATCACTTTCTAATCTATATTTTACCATTTTAACCCCTCCTGTTTCACTTCATAACTAAATGATACAGTGGATTCCAATATTTTTCAAGATAGAAAATACGAAAAAAGACTTCAAAAAATATATGAAGTTGGGGGGTAGAATATATCAACTATATAATTATTCATCTTCTTAATGAAAATGAAAATATATATATTTTTTTTAAATGTTTTGAAAATAAATTCATCACACCTGTAGTATATCATTTTATGCACTCAGAGTAAACAGAAAAATTAATTTTTTTCCAAATTATTTTTGTATCACATTGAATTTTTATCTTTATTTTATCATTTTCATCAATAATAGATTTTATAGTATGATTAAAAATAGTATGCAGATTCTTTTTCTCTGCTCCTATTATCTTTCTAATTCTATTATTTATCTTAAATAGGCTCTTATCTTTTAACTGATTTTCCCCCTCAATAGTCACAGTTACATCTAAATCCCTATTTGGAAACTCTTTAGTGATATTTTTTACCCTTACCACAGCTTCATAAAGATCCTCCTCTTTTAATGTTTCCGGAATATCCACCTGTAACTCAATATGATCTGTTGGAAGATCTGATATATTTTCAAATATAAAGTTGTATTGGCTAATTGTCTGCTCTCCACACATATCAATCTGCATTAATTTTGTGATATTTTCATAATCATAACCTTTACCTATTAAGTACATCAATTTTGTAACTGCTGCTTCTGGTGTCAAATCCACCCCACTTATAACCCCTGCATCTGTAAGTTTTGCACTTGCTTCATATAGTCCCATTTTTACAAAACCTTTTGTGCATTGAGTTATATCAACTATAACTATCCCCTTAGATGAAATATATTTTAATACATCTAAAAATTCTTGACTTGTAGGAGCATTTCCATTTCCAAAAGTTTTAAGTATAACTCCCTTTATCTCATTTGTATTTTCAAAAATTGTCTTTAAATATGCTGGATTTAGTCCTGGGAACAACTCAAGAATAATAACTCTGCTGTCCATTTTTGGATCTATATAGAACTTTTTATTTACTGGTCTTTTCAAAATTCTATCTTTAATTATTCTAATATCTCCTCCAGCCTCTCCAATAGCTGGATAATTAGGTGATGAGAAACCAAAATAGTTAGTGGCATCTATCTTTCTTGATCTGTTTCCCCTCATCAATGTATCTCTAAAGAAGATTGAAACTTCTGGGACAAGTTTTATTCCATAGATCTCATTTCCTGCTATTTGAATAGCTGTAATTAGATTTTGAAGAGCATCACTTCTTGGAAATTGAAGTGGAACTTGTGATCCTGTTAGTACCACTGGTTTATCTAAATTTTTAAGTATAAATGAAAGTGCAGAGGCAGTAAATGCCATTGTGTCTGTTCCATGTAAAACTACAAATCCTCTGTAATTATCATAGTTTTTTTCAATAATTTCAGCAATTTGTATCCACACCTCTAGTGACATATCTGATGAATCTATTAAAGGTGAAAATTGATAGTAATCTGTTGGGAATTTTTCTAAAATAGGATACTCTTTTGCTATCTCATTCCAATCATTTGCTGGTCTCAAAGGACTTGATGGGTCGTTTTTCTCACTGTTTACCATTCCTATTGTTCCACCTGTATTAATAATTAAGACTTTATCTAACATTTTTCCTCCAAATTTAGTTTTTTCTTCATTATAGCATGTTTTTATTATTTCTTTCAAAGGAATTTCAAAAGTGGTTTTTGTACAAATTTTAGATATTATTTTTTTTAATTTTATGTTAACATTAAATTAGAAAATAGTTAAAAATCATAATTGGGGTGATTTTATGTCAGCTTTAACTTTAGCATTTTATATAGTAATTGGTTTTTTTGCATTATTTTTATTTATGCTTATCTTCTTTAATGAATTTACAATAACATTACTAGATATTATTATTAGTGTACTTGAGATACTAGGGAATCTTTTATGGTTGCTATTTTGGATAGGATTTCTAATTCTCATTGTAGCTTTTTTAATTGTGCTTTTTAGAATGGAATAGAAAAGTTTATAAATTATCTTTAACTATTGCTTTTTTGTTACTTTTAGATTATAATGTAATTGAAAGGATATATAATATCTTTGTATGTATCCATTAAACAGTTTAATAAAATAAAAGGTCAGGATATTAGCCCTAATATTTATTATTGGGGCTTTTTTCTTTTCTCTCCAATTTCTTCTTTTAATAATCAACTGAAAATGATATAATTTCTCTAGGAGGAATTTATGAAAGATAATATAGCATTAATCGGCTTCATGGGAAGTGGTAAAAGCACTATTGGTAGAGTTCTTGCCAAATTTTTAGATATGAAATTTGTTGATATAGATAGATTGATTGCAGCAAGAGAGAAAAAAACAATACCAGAAATTTTTGCTGAAAAAGGTGAAGCTTACTTTAGAAAACTTGAAAGAGATATTGTATATGAAGAATCTCTTGAAAATAACATAGTTATTGCCACTGGTGGTGGGGTGATTATTGACAACGAAAATATAAAGGCTCTTAGAGAAACTTCCTATGTTGTATATCTTGATTGTACAATAGATTGTATCTACGACAGGGTTAAAAATAGCAAAACTAGACCTTTATTAAACGTTGAAAATATGTATGATAAAATTAAAGATCTACACAGTAAAAGAGAGATTTTGTATAAAATATCTGCTGATTATACTGTTAAAATAGATAAAAGTAGTAATATGTATGATACTGCTGAAAAAATCAAACAAGCATATATTTATGGTAATTAATTACAAGGGGTGGTTTTATGTTCTGTGAAAATCGTTTACAAGGAAAATTGGCTTTAATTACAGGAGCTACAAGTGGAATAGGGAGATCTTGTGCTGAAAAATTAGCTCAAATGGGGGTTAATCTTATTATCACAGGAAGAAGAGCTAATATTTTAGATGAGATAAAAAAGGAGCTTGAGGAAAAATTTAATATAAAAGTTTGCCCTTTACAATTAGATGCAAGATCGCCTAAAGAGGTTGACGAGAAGATTGATAGCCTATCAAATGAGTGGAAAAATATAGATATTCTTATCAATAATGCTGGACTTGCTTTAGGATTAGACAAGGTTTACAACAATAGTGTTGAAGATATAGATGCCATGATAGACACAAATGTTAAAGGTATGCTATATATGATTAGAAAGATTGTTCCTTCAATGGTTGCAAGAGATCTACCAGCTTTAGTTGTAAATATTGGATCTGTGGCTGGAGATGCTGCATATGCAGGTGGGGCTGTTTATTGTGCCTCAAAAGCTGCTGTTAAAAGTTTAAGTGATGGATTGAGAATTGATTTAGTTGATACTAAAGTGAAAGTTACAAATATAAAACCAGGACTTGTTGAAACTAATTTTAGTGTAATTAGATTTAAAGGTGATGAAGAGAGAGCAGGTAATGTTTATAAGGGAATTGAAGCTCTTACTCCTGATGATATTGCTGATACAGTTGTTTATATCTGTAATTTACCAGATAATGTACAAATTCCAGAGATAACAATGACACCTATGTTCCAAGCTGATGGGCGTACTATATATAAAAAATAGAGGTGCAATAGATTTAGAGAAGTAGTTAATCTACTTCTTTAATTTTGTTTATAAAATTATATAATTAAAATAACAGAGGGATTGTGTGAAAAGTTTTAAATTAAAGAAAAATACAGTATATGTACTTGCAGTTTTTATAATTTTTATTTCTTTGATAATTGTCACAAAAAGTTATTATAGAATTCAAAATAAGATATATAATCAAATGCTAACTAATTATACAGAGCAAATAGAGGAGCAAACAAGCCAAATTATAAATACTATTCATCTTGAGCTTGAATATTCAGCACTTGTTTTAGGAAGTATAAGTGAAGCTAAAAATTTAGATTTAGAAAATAAAGAAAAACTTTTAGAAGAATTAAAAAATATTAAGCATAGAGGGTATTTTACCTCTTTAGGAATGATGGATAAAGATGGAAACGTATTTGATACCAAAGGAAACTATCAAAAAATAGATAAGAAATTATTTTTAGATAATTTGAGAATATCGAAAACAGGAAGCAAATATTATGTATCAGATGTTCTCCCAACTAAAAAAAACAATAAAGAAGAGATATTAGTTGCTATACCATTATATGAAAAGGAAAATTATAAAGGGCTTCTCTTTGGATACTATCCAATTTTAAAAATTGCTAAAGAGATAGATTATTCTAAAGGACAGCAATATTTTCAAATTACAGATACAAATGGACGCTATATAAGTCGTTCTTTCAGTAAAAATTCTTTTGCAAGAGATGAATTAACACTGTGGGAAGAGATGGCAAGATATAAATTTTTTAATGGAAATTCAGTAGAAACTATTAAGAAAAATGTTGAAGAGGGAAAAAAGGGAGTTTTTTATTTTGAATTTCAGAATAAAGGGCGTTATGTTGTTTATGAGCCTTTGGGTATTAATAAATGGCATATTTTTTCAACATTTACTAAAAAAGGTCTTAATGACAAAGCAAAACATTTTCAAGATATATCGAAAGAGTTACTATTTTATTTAGTAGGATTAAAGTTTATTCTTTCATTTGTAATTATAGGAACAGCTTTTATCATATATAAATCAATAAAAACTCAAAGTAGTAGACTTGAATTTAAAAATAAAGTGTTTAAAATGCTTGCTAATAAAACTAAAGACATTTTTTTTGAGATCAATTTACCTGAAAAGATAATAAATCTTTATGGGGCAACAGAACAAAATGAAGAGTTTACTTTTCCATTAGAAATTTTTTCACCAGAAAAAATGTTAGCAGATAAAAGAATAAATAGAGAAAACTACACTCTTTATAAGGATTTTTATATTAAAATTTTAAGTAATGAAAAAGTAGAAAATCAAGTAATTCAAGTAAAAAAAGCTGGAGAGTGGAGATGGTTTCATGTAAATGCTGTGTTCTTCGTTGATAGTATAGTTGGGGTTTTAGAAGATTTTACTGAAGAGAGAAAACAAGAAGTTGAACTTATAGAGATAAATGAAAAATCAAAATATGATTTTTTAACAGGGCTTTATAATCGTGAAACTTTTGAAAAGGAATTTGAAAAGTTTATAAATAAAGATTATGATCCTAATAAAATTAGTGCTATTTTTCTTCTTGATTTAGATAACTTTAAAAAGATAAATGATACTTTTGGACATGGAATTGGAGATGTTGTTTTAAAAGAGACTTCAAATATTTTAAAAGCTAGTTTAAGAGAGTGTGACTCCTTGGGAAGACTTGGGGGAGATGAATTTATTATATTAATTCAAAATGTAAATACACTAAAGGAAATTTATAAAATAGCTAAAAGATTAAATAATGCTTTAACAAAAATTTATACTAAAGATAACCAAAGCATAACATTAAGTGCTTCAATAGGAATAGCAGAAATAAGAAAAGAGAAATCTTTAAAAGAGACTTTTGAAAAAGCAGACAAAGCATTGTATAAAGTAAAATTTGGTGGAAAAAATTCATATTTTATGGAAGAAAAAAGTTTTAATTAAAGAAAAAAATTATTAAAAAAGAGGTGAAGAAATTAACAAGAGTGTTGTTAAATCTTCACCTCTTTAAATTAATGATTAATATTCAAATTTTTTAAAAGCGTGTCTATCAGCACCACAAGGAGGGCAAGTCCAAGATTCAGGTAGATCATTAAAAGCAGTACCAACAGGGATACCATGTTCTACATCACCAACAGCAGGATCATAAACATATCCACAAACTTCACAAATAAATTTTTCATCTAAAACAGTATCATGTGTTTTTAACTCACTAAAAGCATGTTTATCAGCACCACAAGGAGGGCAAGTCCAAGATTCAGGCAGATCATTAAAATCAGTACCAGCAGGAATATTGTGCTCTACATCACCAATAGCAGGATCATAAACATATCCACAAACTTCACAAACATATTTTTTCATAAAATTAACCTCCAACTTATATTTAGATAGCATTTATAGTTTAAGTATACCTTTTATTTTTTTTTATTTCAACGATTATTTTTTAAGTTATTATTTTCATCAAGAATTTCAGTTAAGAGTAAATCAACATTATGTAGACGTCTACAAATTTCTCTAGTTATATTAAAAAGAAACTTATTAAAGAGAGTTAAATTATTTTTAGATAGCTTATGGAAGGAACTTTTTGATAATTTTAAAATTATACTATCTTTAATAACTACAGCAGAAGCCACATTTGGTAAAATTCCAAGAAGATCTGTTTCCCCAAAACAATCTCCACTAGAAAAACTTTTTATTTTAAAGTGACTTTTTTCTTTTTTTCGAATAAGGTCAACAGCTCCATCTAAAATTAAATATATACTGTTTGGTGAGCCATCTTGTTCAAAGATAATATCAGCTTTTTTATATTCAAGAATTTCTAAATATGTTAATATCTCTTCAGCTTCTTTAGTTGAGAGAGCACTGAACAAGGGAGTTTCTATTATATTTTTAAAAATAGAAATTGAATTGTAATCAGTATTCATTTTTCCACCTTTTTTTAAAAAAGTTGTTTTAATATATATCTTTATGATTATAAAATATACTATGAAACTTTGAAAAATCCTTTAAATTGAGAATAATATTTTATAAAAAATAGAAAAATAAAAAAAATTTAAAAATTCTATTGACTTTTAAAAAAAGTCAAAGTATACTTATATTGAAAGAAATGTGTTGCTTTTTTAGAAAAAGTTTATATATATTATATAAATATTTTTCTTTATAAAAAAGAATGGCATAGCGCAAGAGACAACTAAATATTACTATTGATTATAAAAATAGAGGTGCATTTATGGGGGTAGTATGGAGATGCTAAGAGAAAAAGCGCTCAATGCTTCATACGAAGGACATAGTTGCCGAAAAGAAAAAGAGGGCTTGTAGATCTTTTTCTTTGGGGGTTACATAAAAATGTAACAACTGTCACAATTTGATTGTGGAGAGCTATTTTGACTTGAAGATTTTAGAAATAAGTCATGCTTACAGTTTAACTATGTCTATTTAATACATGCATCTTTTTGTTTTTTTTGAAAATTAAAATTAGTGATAGGAGGAAATTAATATGAAATCAATGATCAGAATGAGAATGAGTTCACATGATGCACATTATGGAGGAAATCTTGTTGACGGTGCAAGAATGCTTCAATTATTTGGAGACGTTGCAACAGAACTTCTAATTCAAATGGACGGAGACGAAGGATTATTCAAAGCTTATGACAATGTAGAATTTATGGCACCAGTTTTTGCTGGAGACTTTATTGAAGCAGTTGGAGAAATCGTAAGTACTGGAAATAGTTCAAGAAAAATGGTTTTTGAAGCAAGAAAAGTAATTGTTCCTAGACCAGATATTAATGACTCAGCAGCTGATGTATTAGCTGAACCAATAGTTGTATGTAGAGCAAGTGGAACTTGTGTAACTCCTAAAGATAAACAAAGAAAAAAATAATTGAAAAGTGAAAAATTAGAAATATTGTGAAAGGAGAAAGAAATGGAAAAATTAATAATTACAGCAGCTATTTGTGGAGCTGAGGTAACTAAAGAACAAAACCCAGCAGTACCTTATACTGTTGAAGAGATAGTAAGAGAAGCTGAATCAGCTTATAAAGCAGGAGCGTCAATAATTCACCTTCATGTAAGAGAAGATGATGGAACTCCTACACAATCTAAAGAAAGATTTAAAGCTTGTATAGATGCTATCAAAGAAAAATGTCCTGATGCAATAATTCAACCATCTACTGGAGGAGCAGTTGGAATGACTGACCTTGAAAGATTACAACCTACAGAATTAGGACCAGAAATGGCAACTCTAGATTGTGGAACTTGTAACTTTGGAGGAGATGAAGTATTCACAAATACAGAAAATACTATCAAAAACTTTGGAAAAATAATGATAGAAAGAGGAGTAAAACCTGAAATTGAAGTATTTGACAAAGGAATGGTAGATTATGCAATAAAATATGCAAAACAAGGATACATTAAATATCCAATGCACTTTGACTTTGTACTAGGTGTACAAATGACTGCAAGTGCAAGAGATCTTGTTTTCATCAGTGAAAGCATTCCAGCAGGTTCAACTTGGACAGTTGCAGGAATAGGAAGACATGAATTCCCAATGGCAGCTTTAGCAATTACTATGGGAGGACATGTAAGAGTAGGATTCGAAGATAACGTTTATATAGAAAGAGGTGTTCTTGCTAAATCAAATGGAGAACTAGTTGAAAAAGTTGTAAGACTTGCTAAAGAACTAGGAAGAGAAATTGCAACTCCAGCAGAAGCAAGAAAAATACTAGGATTAGCTTAATTTAAAACTTAAACATATATTAATGAAGAAAATTAAATTTTAATCAGAATAGAAACAATATAACAACCTGTCAATTGAAATATTGTAAAAGTTCTTTAAAATTAATTTAAATTAAGGAGGAGAATCAAATGATAAAAGGATGTAAATATGGAACTCACAGAGTAATAGAACCAAAAGGAGTTTTACCTCAACCAGCTTTAAAAATAGATAACAACATGGAAATTTATTCAAACGAAATCTTAATAGATGTAATTGCACTAAACGTTGACTCTGCATCATTCACTCAAATTGAAGAAGAAGCAGGACACGATGTAGAAAAAATCAAAGCTAAAATCAAAGAAATCGTTGGAGAAAGAGGAAAAATGCAAAACCCTGTTACTGGATCAGGTGGAATGCTAATTGGAACTATTGAAAAAATTGGAGACGATTTAGTAGGAAAAACTAACTTAAAAGTTGGAGATAAAATAGCTACTCTAGTTTCTTTATCATTAACTCCATTAAGAATAGATGAAATCCTTGATGTTAAACCTGAAATAGACAGAGTTGAAATCAAAGGAAAAGCTATCTTATTTGAAAGTGGAATCTACGCAGTATTACCAGAAGATATGCCAGAAACTCTAGCTCTAGCAGCTCTAGACGTAGCAGGAGCTCCAGCACAAGTTGCTAAATTAGTAAGACCTTGCCAATCAGTAGCAATCTTAGGATCAGCAGGAAAATCAGGAATGCTATGTGCTTATGAAGCAGTTAAAAGAGTAGGACCTACAGGAAAAGTAATTGGACTTGTAAGAAATGAAAAAGAAGCTGCTTTACTAAGAAGAGTAAGCGATAAAGTAAGAATTGTTATAGCTGACGCAACTAAACCTATCGAAGTTCTAAACGCAGTATTAGAAGCTAACGATGGACAAGAAGTAGATGTAGCTATCAACTGTGTAAACGTAGCAAATACAGAAATGTCAACAATCCTTCCAGTTAAAGATCTAGGAATTGTATACTTCTTCTCAATGGCTACTGGATTTACAAAAGCTGCTCTAGGAGCTGAAGGAGTAGGAAAAGACGTTACTATGATCGTAGGAAACGGATACACTAAAGATCACGCTGCAATTACTCTTGAAGAATTAAGAGAAAGTGCTGTTTTAAGAGAAATCTTTAACGAATTATATGTTTAATTAAAAATAAAATGAAATTATGAAATTAAAACGGAATCACCATAAATAAGAGGAGATGATAAAATGAACACAGTAAGCAATAGAGCAAAGTTTTTCCCAAACGTAACTGACGCAGAATGGAACGATTGGAAATGGCAAGTAAGAAATAGAATTGAAACTTTAGAAGATTTAAAAAAATATATAAACTTAAGTGCTGAAGAAGAAGAAGGAGTTAAGAAAACTCTTGAAACTTTAAGAATGGCAATCACTCCATACTACTTCTCACTAATGGATATAGATGATCCTCACTGTCCAGTAAGAATGCAAGCTATTCCATCAGTTAAAGAAGTTCATAAATCAGAAGCAGATTTACTTGACCCTCTACACGAAGATGAAGACTCACCAGTTCCAGGATTAACTCACAGATATCCAGATAGAGTACTTCTTCTAATAACAGATATGTGTTCTATGTATTGCAGACACTGTACTCGTAGAAGATTTGCTGGAGCAAGCGACAATGCAATGCCTATGGAAAGAATTGATAAAGCAATAGAATATATTGCTAAAACTCCACAAGTAAGAGACGTATTATTATCAGGAGGAGACGCTTTACTAGTATCTGATGAAACTCTAGAATATATTATTAGCAAATTAAGAGCTATCCCTCACGTTGAAATAGTAAGAATCGGATCAAGAACTCCAGTTGTTCTACCTCAAAGAATAACTCCAGAACTTGTAGAAATGCTTAAAAAATATCATCCAATCTGGTTAAATACTCACTTTAACCATCCAAAAGAAGTAACTCCAGAAGCTAAGAGAGCTTGTGAATTACTAGCTAACGCAGGAATCCCTCTAGGAAACCAATCAGTTCTATTAAGAGGAATCAATGACTGTGTACATGTAATGAAGAGATTAGTTCATGAACTAGTTAAAATGAGAGTAAGACCTTACTACATTTATCAATGTGACCTTTCAATGGGATTAGAGCACTTCAGAACTCCAGTTTCTAAAGGAATCGAAATTATTGAAGGATTAAGAGGACATACTTCTGGATATGCAGTACCTACATTCGTTGTAGATGCACCTGGTGGAGGAGGAAAAACTCCTGTAATGCCTCAATATGTAATTTCTCAAGCTCCTCATAAAGTAGTATTGAGAAACTTTGAAGGAGTTATCACTACTTATACAGAGCCAGAAGAATATCATCAAGATTGTCATTGTGAAGATTGTAAAGCTCACAAAATGAATACAGGAGTTTCAAAACTTCTAAGTGGTGGAGCTATGGCAATTGAACCAAAAGAACTTGACAGACATAAGAGAAATGAAAAATAATTTTTAGAAAACAAGGAGTAGCGATATGGTGAATACTTATAGTCTACTAAAAGATTATAAAAGATTGTCAATAATAGGTATGGAAAAAAATGTAGGTAAAACTACTGTCTTAAATAAACTGATAGAAGACATTGGATTACAAAAGACAATAGGCTTAACTTCAATTGGAAGAGATGGAGAGGATACAGACGTAGTAACTAATACACATAAACCTAGAATATATGTCAATCAGGGAACTATAATAGCTACTGCAAGAGATTGTTTGAGAAACTGTGATGTTACAAAAGAAATTTTGTACACTACAGATTTCTCAACCCCTATGGGGGATATCATTATATTAAGAGCTGTTTCAGCAGGGTATGTTGATATAGCTGGACCATCATATAATGCTCAAATAAAAGTAATTTTAGATATAATGGAAAATTTTGGAAGTGAACTTTCAATAGTTGATGGAGCTTTAAGTAGAAAAGGAAGTGCTATGAGTGATGTTACAGATGCTACTATTCTTTCTACAGGAGCAGCTCTATCTTTAGATATGGGAAAAGTAATAGATGAAACAGCCAATACAGTTTCTTTATTAAATCTGCCAGAAATAGAAGATCCTGTATTAAAAGAAAAAATCGATAAAATTTTTGAAGAATCTAGAGTTGGAATTGTATATAATGATGGAGAAATAAAAACTTTAGAGGGAATAGGACCTTTAGAGTCAAATGAAGAGATTAAAAGTTATCTTAACGATAAAATACAGATAATAGCTGTTAGGGGAGCTATTACTAAAAAGTTTTTAGAAGTTTTGATAAAAAATAGAGGTAATTTTAAAAAACTAACATTGATAGCAAAAGATGGAACAAGGGTTTTTGCAGATTTCTTAACTTTAAGAAAACTAGTGGCAAGTAATGTAGAGCTGAGAGTTATGAATAATGTAAATCTACTTTTTGTAACATGTAATCCTCGCTCTCCTCTTGGGTATGAATTTCCAAAGGAAAAGTTCAGAGAACTTTTACAAGATAAATTAAAAATGAAAGTCATTGATGTAGTAGGTGAGCGTAATGAGATTTATAGATGATAAAAGTTTAGAAAGATTAGGATTTAAAAAACTCTTGTCAAGAGTAGAAACTCTCTCTCCTTATGGTAAAAGTAAATTAAAAGGATTGAAAAATTACCTGAGAGGAGAGGAGGATCTTCTTGAAGAAGAATTTAATAAAATGGAAACTTTTATGAAATTCTCTTCAAATAACAGAGATATAGTAAGAAATGTCGAAGGAATAATACACAGATTAAAAGATATAAAAACAGCAATAAATAACTGTTTAAAAGAACATATTCTTGATGAAGTGGATCTTTTTGAAATAAAGGTTCAAGCTCTTCTTATGGAAGAATTAAATGAATATTTAAAAGAGTTTCCAAATGAACTACATGATTTTTTATTAAAAGATGTAAGTAAAATAATAAAAGCTTTAGATCCAGATAATGACAGAACACCAACTTTCTATATTTATGAAAGTTATTCACCAGAATTAAGAGAGATTAGAGAAAAGAAAAAAGGAATAGAAAAAGAGATTTATGCTTCAAATGATTTTGATGAGATAACTAGATTGAAAGAGGAACGTTTAAAAGTACTGGTAGAAGAAGAAAGAGTAGAACTGGAAATCAAAAAGAAACTAACATCAATTTTATATGATGAAGCAGAAGATTTTTTAGAGAATATAGAAAAAATTGGGAATCTAGATTTTTTAATGGCGAAAGTCAGATTTGCAAAAACTTATGGTGGAATTAGACCTGAAATATCAAAGAACTATGAGATTGATGTTAAAGGTTTAGTTAACATAGAAGTAAGAGAAGTACTAGAAGCTAAAAGCAGACCTTTTACTCCAATAGATATAAGTATAGGTTCAGGAGTTACAATAATAACTGGAGCAAATATGGGAGGAAAAAGTGTTGCATTAAAGACTATAACTGAAAACCTTCTTCTTTTCCATATGGGATTTTTTGTAATAGCAGAGGAAGCGAAATTCCCACTAATAGATTTTGTATTCTTTATATCAGATGATATGCAGGATATTTCAAAAGGTTTAAGTACTTTTGGTGCAGAAATAATGAAGCTAAAAGAGGTAAATGTATTTCTTGATTTAGGAATTGGATTTGTAGTCTTTGATGAATTTGCAAGAGGAACTAATCCTAAAGAGGGGCAAAAATTTGTAGAAGCTTTAGCTAAATATTTAAATGACAGACCTACTATTTCCCTTATGACAACTCATTTTGATGGAATTGTAAGAGAGGGAATGAATCATTACCAAGTAGTAGGATTAAAAAATGTGGATTTTAACAAACTAAAAACTAAGATAGAATTAAGCAGTAACTCTATGGGGCTTATCCAAGAATATATGGATTTTAGACTTGAAAAAGCAGGAAAAGAAGAGGTTCCGAAAGATGCTTTAAACATAGCAAAGCTTATAGGTATTGACAAAAGATTTACTGAAATAATACTAGACGAGTATATTAAGGAGGATTAAAAAAGATGACTAGCAAACTAAATCTTAACTGGAATTTAGTAGATGAAGCACGTGCTTCAGCTAAAAAAATAGCTGCAGATGCACAAGTTTTCATTGATGCTCACAGTACTGTGACAGTAGAAAGAACAATATGCAGACTATTAGGGATAGATGGAGTAGATGAATTCGATGTACCATTACCAAACGTGGTAGTAGATTTCATTAAAGAAAATGGAAACCTTTCTCTTGGAGTTGCAAAATATTTAGGAAATGCAATGCTTGAAACAGGTTTAAAACCTCAAGAAATAGCTGAAAAAGTAGCTAATAAAGAGTTAGATATTACTAAAATGAAATGGCATGATGACTTTGATATCAAATTAGCTCTTAAAGAGATAGCTGTTGGAACAGTAGAAAGAATTAAAGCTAACAGAGCAAAAAGAGAAGAATATCTAAATGTATATGGAGATAAAAAAGGTCCTTACATTTATGTAATCGTTGCTACTGGAAATATTTATGAAGACGTAACTCAAGCAGTTGCTGCAGCTAGACAAGGAGCTGACGTAATAGCAGTTATTAGAACTACAGGACAATCATTACTAGACTATGTTCCATACGGAGCTACTACTGAAGGGTTCGGAGGAACAATGGCTACTCAAGAAAACTTCAGAATCATGAGAAGTGCTCTTGATGAAGTTGGAGTAGAATTAAAAAGATATATCAGACTATGTAACTACTGTTCAGGACTTTGTATGCCAGAAATAGCTGCAATGGGTGCTCTTGAAAGACTAGATATGATGTTAAATGACGCTCTATATGGAATTCTATTTAGAGATATCAACATGAAGAGAACTCTTGTTGACCAATTCTTCTCAAGAGTTATCAATGGATTTGCAGGAGTTATAATCAATACTGGAGAAGATAACTACCTAACTACTGCTGATGCTATCGAAGAAGCTCATACAGTATTAGCTTCTCAATTTATCAATGAGCAATTTGCTCTAGTTGCTGGATTACCAGAAGAACAAATGGGACTTGGACATGCATTTGAAATGCATCCAGATACAAAAAATGGATTCCTATTTGAATTAGCTCAAGCTCAAATGGCAAGAGAAATCTTCCCTAAAGCTCCTCTAAAATATATGCCACCTACAAAATTCATGACAGGAAATATATTTAAAGGACATGTACAAGACGCTTTATTTAATATGGTAACTATCATGACAAACCAAAAAGTTCACTTATTAGGAATGTTAACAGAGGCAATCCATACTCCATTTATGTCAGACAGAGCTCTTTCAATTGAAAATGCTAAATACATCTTCAATAACATGGAAGACTTTGGAAATGATATAGAATTCAAAAAAGATGGAATTATGGTAAACAGAGCTAAAGAGGTTCTTGAAAAAGCAACTGAACTATTAAAAACAATAGAAGGAATTGGAATATTCAAGACTCTTGAAGGTGGAATTTTTGCTGGTATAAAAAGACCATTAGATGGAGGAAAAGGACTTGCTGGAGTATTTGAAAAAGATTCTAGTTACTTTAATCCATTTATAGAATTAATGCTTGGAGGTAATAGATAATGTCTGGAGGTTTATATTCTACTGATAAAAAAGATTTTGATAAAACACTTGATCTTACACAATTAAAGCCATATGGAGATACAATGAATGATGGTAAAGTACAAATGAGTTTCACTTTACCAGTACCAAATAATGAAAAAGGTGTAGAAGCTGCTCTTCAATTAGCTAGAAAAATGGGATTTAAAGATCCAGCAGTAGCTTTCTCAGAAGCACTAGATAAAGAATTCTCATTCTATGTAGTATATGGAGCTACAACTCACACTGTTGACTATACAGCTATTAAAGTTCAAGCTCTAGAAATAGACACTATGGATATGCATGAATGTGAAGATTACATTGCTGAAAATATTGGAAGACCAGTTGTTATGATAGGAGCAAGTACAGGTACTGACGCTCACACTGTTGGAATAGATGCTATAATGAACATGAAAGGTTATGCTGGACACTATGGACTTGAAAGATATAAAGGTGTAGAAGCTTACAACCTAGGAAGCCAAGTAACAAATGAAGAGTTCATTCAAAAAGCTATTGAATTAAAAGCAGATGCTCTAATAGTTTCACAAACTGTAACTCAAAAAGATGTTCATATCCATAACTTAACTAACTTAGTTGAACTTCTTGAAGCTGAAGGATTAAGAGACAAAGTTATCTTAATAGCTGGAGGAGCAAGAATTACTAACGATTTAGCAAAAGAATTAGGATATGATGCAGGATTTGGACCTGGAAAATATGCTGATGACGTAGCAACATTTATAGTGAAAGAGATGGTTGCTAGAGGAATGGTAAAAAAATAATATAAAATGATGTAGTATTTAGAGAGCATTGGATGAAAAAGACTTGAATCAAATTTGATTTAGTGTTAAAATATCATTCAAGGCTCTCTTTTTATTTGAGAGGAAAAAAAGATAGGGTGAGGAGAATGAAAATTATAAAATCATTATTGATTTCATTATTTGTTATTGGAACAACAGTGTTTGGATTCGAAGGAGAGAAAAAATGGACAACTGTTGCTACATATGATAATGAAATAGCAGATGGGGTTATCTTAAATGAAAAGTATTCTGGTGGACATCCGAAAATTTTAGATTATGTTTTTGTTAGAACAAGAACTGCTAATTTGAGAGAACAACCAAATACTAAATCTAAAGTTATTAGAAAGTTTAACTATGATACTAAACTTATAGCTTTAGAAAAAATATATGATTATGGGAATTATTGGTATAAAGTAAAAGCTACAACAGGAGAAGAGGGATATATATCTTCATCAGTTGTAAGAAAGAGAATGTTTAGATTTGAAAAAGCACTTGATAAGATAAAAGAGCTTGAAAAGTTTATAGTTACAGAGATGGATGAGGGAAGAGAAATAGTAAGTACAAACTCTTATGTACCTAATCCTAATAATGTTAATTTTAAAAGAGAAAAAGACAAATATGGAACTTCACTAGATCAAAACATAGTTGGTTATTATGGTGATGAAAGAATATTTGTTCCAGATAGATCAATATTATCAATTTTAGAAAAAGGAAAAACAACTTCAAAGGTAAAAGTAGCATCTATAAAAGAGCCTTTAGTTATTGAAAATAAGAGAATATCAAGAAATCCTAAAATAAGTAGAGATTTTAGAAAAGTTATAGCTATTGATATAGAAAATCAAAATATGATTGTTTTTGAAAAGAATAACGATGTTTGGGAAGTTGTATCATATGTTTATAGTAAAACTGGTATAGAAAGTGAATTAGGATTTGAGACACCTAAAGGATTCTTCATAGCTCCAATGGCAAAATATATTATGCCATATAATAGTGAGATTGGAGAAAAACAAGGTTATGCTAGATATGCTATTAGATTTTCTGGTGGAGGATATCTTCATGGAACTCCTATAAACTATGAGGAAGAGACAAATAGAGAGTTCTTTATGAGAGCTAAAGAAAAAACACTTGGGACATTTACAGGAACAAGAAAATGTATAAGGACAACAGAACCTCATGCAAAATATCTATTTGAGTGGATGGTAAAAAATCCTAATAAAAGTAGAAATGAACAAGTTCCTAGTGAAAATGTAATGTTTGTTATTTTCTAATTTATTATTAGAGGAGGAAAAATGAAAAAAAGTTTAATTTTACTATCAGCAGTAGCAATAATTGCATTAACAGGTTGTACATCAGCAGAGAAACCAATGAAAGAGATGGTAATAACAGAAACTGAAAATCAATTTGTAATGGAAGATATTGATGTTTCTAAAAAGACTTTAGAGGAACTTATTGTATTTAATGAAGAGGGAGTAACTATAAGAAAAGAGGGGAATAACCTTGTACTTTCAATGCCTGAATTAGTACTTTTTGACTTTAATAAATATGAGGTTAAAAATAAAGTTAAAGGAAGCTTAAATACTTTAGCAAAAGCTTTAGAAGAGAATCCAGATATAAGAATAAAAATAGATGGATATACTGACTTTATTGGAAGTGAAGGGTATAACTTAGAACTTTCAGTAAAAAGAGCAAAAGCTATAAAAAATTATCTTGTGGATAGAGGAGTTAAAAGTTCAAATATCTCCATTGAAGGGTATGGAAAACAAAATCCTATAGCTAATAATGCAACAGCAGCAGGAAGAGCTAAAAATAGAAGAGTAGAATTTATAATTTCAAGAGATAGCTTATAAAATTTTATATTTCTGAGACTGTTTGATACAGTCTCTTTTTAGTTTAGTGAGCTACTTACCACTTAAAAAAGTAGATGATTTTTTGCCTGTTAGGTTAAATTAAGTTTTTGATTTATTTTGTAAAGAGATTAAAATTTTTATTAAATATTTTGCTTGTCCTTTAAAGAGTTTAAAGGAATTTTTATTAAAAAAACCTTGAAATAAGATAAATAAAAGATTATAATTTTAATAGCAGAGAATAAAATTCAGAGGGAGTGATTTTCAATGAATATCAATTTAGATGCTCATCTTGAGTATATTTTAGACACAACTGTAGATCTTATCTCAATACCAAGTCCAGTTGGTTTCACTGATGTCGTTATGGACAGAGTAGCACATGAACTTGATATATTAGGAGTTCCATATAGATTTACAAAAAAAGGAGCAATTATAGGTTACATTGAAGGGGAAGACAATGACTATAAAAAAATGATTTCTGCTCACCTTGATACACTTGGAGCAGTTGTTAAAAAAATTAAATCTAATGGAAGACTTGAACTTATAAATGTTGGAGGTTGTCCTTGGGCAGGAGTAGAAGGTGAAAATCTTACTGTTCACACTCTTGATGGAAGAGAATATGAAGGAACTTTACTTCCTATAAAATCATCTGTGCATATCTATGGAGATGTAGCTAGAGAGATGCCTAGAACAGCTGAAACTATGGAAGTAAGACTAGATTATGATGTAAAAACTGCTGAAGATACAGAAAAGCTTGGAATTAGAGTAGGAGATTTTGTTTCATATGAAACTCGTACTAGAATAACTGAAACTGGGTATATTAAATCAAGATATTTAGATGATAAACTTTGTGTAGCACAAATTTTAGGATATATAAAAGTTCTTAAAGATTTTGGGTTAAAACCAAAAACTGGTTTATATGTATACTTCTCTAACTATGAAGAGATTGGACATGGAGTATCTGTAATTCCTGAGGATTTAGATGAGTTTATAGCTCTTGATATTGGACTTGTAGGAGAAGATGCTCTTGGAGATGAGAGAAAGGTTAGTATCGCTGCTAAAGATTTTAAAACTCCATATGATTTACATGTAAGAAGAGGGCTTATGGAAGCTGCTGAAGAAGCTGGAGTTCAATATACAGTAGATGTATATAATAGATATGGTTCAGATGCTAGTGCTGCTGTACTACAAGGATTTGACTTTAGATGTGGTTGTATAGGACCAAGTGTTGATGCTTCTCACCACTATGAAAGAACTCATATTGATGGAGTTATGGAAACTGTTAAATTGATGTTAGCTTATCTATAATTTTTATTTAGTTAAGTATTTATTTAAATAGAAATGTTATAGGAGACTACTATAAATTGATTGTCAATTTAGGTAGTCTCTTTTAATTCTTTTATAAATTATAAAACTTTTTGTTTTTATAGTTGTCTTTTCTTAGAAAACATTGTAATATTATATATATAATATAAAATTAATTAATAGTTATTGGGGTTGGTTTAGTATGAAAGTTTTAAACAAAATGTTGCTAAATTGGATCTATATGCTCTGCTTTTTAGGGGGATATATAAATGCCATTTCAATTGTAAAATATTCCTATACTGTTTCACATTTCACAGGACATATTTCAAAAGCTGCAATCAATATGATCAGTGGAAATTTTTTAGAAGTATTAAAAATTATCTCTATTGTTTTCGCCTTTGTAATAGGAACTACAATATCTGGATACCTAGTTGAAGGAAGAGAATTCAATTTAAAAAGAAGATATGGTTATGCTTCTATAAGCTTAGGGTTAGGGCTTATGTTGATGTATATATTTGCTTATGATACATTTCTTTTCTTCTACTATCTTCCATTTATGATTGGAGTAGAAAATGGATTGTTTGTTTCTTATAAAGGGGTTGTAGTTAGAACCTCTCATATTACAGGAAGTTTAACAGATGCTGGGGTATATATAGGGCATTATTTAAAAGGTAAAAAAGAGGATAAATGGAAGATATATTTTTGTATTTTTACTATTGTTTCATTTATGCTTGGTGGGTTCTTTGGAATAGAAGCTTATAATATATTTCATAAAGAGGCATTTTTAGTAGCATCTTTTGGTTATCTTTTAGTAGGAATAGAATATTTTGTTATTAGACAAAGATATAGAAAGATTGCTGAATATCCTGATTCAAAGTTATATTAATAAAAAAGTTCACTATTTAAAGTGGACTTTTTTATTTTTTGATAATTTAAACTATAATTTATTTAACTGAGTTCAGTTATCTAGAACATTGCTAGGTTTTGACGAGGGTGTGAACTTATTTCTGTAAATTAGTACTTTTTATGATAAAATTTATTTATTTAAAAGTTTAATAACAATTACTAATTAATTTAATATACTAGATATTTTTTTCTATGTCAAGGGCACTCTCTTTGTAGTGAACCCATTTTCTTAGACACATATTTTAATTGTTGATTAACAAGGATTGAT
>OGZM01000475.1_pt1 | contig 50493 bp, 44 predicted proteins | sample 1576821 | NCBI WGS metagenome assembly OGZM01 (sample SAMEA3541491, study PRJEB24748) | human gut metagenome | biome: human gut; feature: human-associated habitat; material: faeces | place: China | collected 2012
CACGCCGCCAGCGTTCATCCTGAGCCAGGATCAAACTCTCATGTTAAAAAGTTTTCCTGTCCAGTTATAAACTGGCTTAATCAGATAAATCTGATTTACTGTTTTAAGGTTGTTTCTTTATAGAAACGTTCGTGTGTTGTTATTCACAACACCCTGAAATTCATTGAATCTTTCAAGGTTATTTCACTGTTCAGTTATCAAGGTTCTTTGTTTTGTTGTCGTTCTCGGCGACAGCTTGTTTATTATATCTTATCAAGTCTGTTTTGTCAAGAACTTTTTTCATTTTTTTGAAAGTTTTTCTCTCAATCGGTTTTGTCCGATCTGTTATCTCAAACGCGACAACTCTGATATCTTATCACGTGTTGTTCTGTTTGTCAATAACTTTTTTAAATTTGTTGTTTTTTTGAATTTTCATGTTTTTTCAAACAATTCATAATCCTTTATTTTCGCAACTTATTTATATTATAATAGTTCGTGCGATTTGTCAACAACTTTCTCAAAAAAAATTGAACAACTCATATTGTAAATAATAAGCGGAGAAGGAGGGATTTGAACCCTCGCGCCGGTCACCCGACCTATACCCTTAGCAGGGGCACCTCTTCGGCCACTTGAGTACTTCTCCAAAGTCATTATTTAACAATATTATATTGTTCGTGCGCCGTAACGCATGAATAACTATACTAAATCTTTACTGATTTGTCAACTATTATTTTCACATTTCATTTTTTTTCATTTTTTTATTCATGAAATCCAGGAATCAAAGGATGTTTTACATCTCAATGACTGACAGCCTGCATAAAACTTGGCTCCGTTTTTTGGGTTTTATTCCCATCTTTCTCCCGGATATTTCATATTCCATTTTTTTCGCAGATCTGTCATGATATCCATAACATCCTTTGTATCTGAAATTTTTAATTTATGGACATCTCCTGTTTTTATTGCCTGCTCCATATCTTCCATCTCATATTGTAAGGCCTTCTTTGTCTCGCCGGCGTTCACGGTATGGCGCACTCCTGATTCAGCTTCCACGATCACTGCCTGATCCGCACGCGGATATTCCATAATTTCAATATAACCATTTTCACAGCTGATTACTGCACGTTTCGGCTGTTTCGAATGTAGCGATAAAGCAAGTGTTGCCATCTGTGCTTCTTTGTTCATTAACAGAATCCCTGCCTGCTCATCAGCTCCAGTCGGTGCAAATTTCACCTGACTTAAGACCTGATCCGGTTTGCTTTCCATGAAACTGCGCGCAATGCTGAGTGCATAGACACCGATATCCAGTAATGCCCCGCCTGCAAGATCCATATTAAAGAAACGGTTCTTCATATTGTATTCTTTGTAACTTCCAAAGTTAAGCTGTATCATCTGAACTTTTCCAAGAGCAGGAACCCCATCAGCCAGCCAGTCTGCGATTTCTTCGTGCTCCTCATTAGCATTTGAAGCGTATGTACCTGTTTTTCCGGCATCGATCAGTTCCCATAGTTTTTTATATAACGGCATATGCCAGATAGTCATTGCCTCTGCAAAAATCACATCATTTTCCTTTGCAAGCGCTAATGCTTCTTCCAGTTCAAGGCTGTTTAAGGTAATGGACTTCTCACATAATACATGCTTTTTATTTTTCAGTGCTTCCCTGACAAATCCGATATGGGTATTGTGTGGTGTCGTGATGTAGATCACATCCACATCAGGATCTGTAAACATTTCATGAAAATCATCGTATACCTTTGCGACCTGGTATTTTTCCGCAAATGTAACTGCCTTTTCGTGTGTGCGGTTTCCCACAGCATAAAGTGTTTTTCCCATAGCTTTTAATGCCTGCGCCATCTCATTTGCAATCACACCGGTTCCTAAAACCGCCCAGTTTAAATTTTTTTCCATAAAGTCCTCCATTCCGAAAAATGCATTGCACCCTTTGTCTATTCTCTCTCTTTTTCGATTTTTAATCTCATTCCCGGATATAACTGATCATAATTTTCTCCAATGACACACCGGTTCTTTCTGTACAATTCCTCATAACGTGCACCAGCGCCCAATTCCCGTTCTGCAATACTCCACAAACTGTCTCCTTCTTTTACAATGTACCAGTTGTATTTGTTTTGCCATCCTCCGGATAATGCATCTTCATACCACGGTTCTGCAGATGATTTCCAGTCGATCACCCTGCCGTCTGAGAGCGTCTGGATTATATTTTTTTCATCGCCCTGCTGCTCCCACTGATATATATCCCTTGTTCCGTCAGATTTTTTCCATACTGCCTGCACGAAGTTATCATTGTTCCATTTCAAAATAAAAGTACTCCCATCCGTTAATGACAGTTCTTTTTGTTCTGCACCTGATATGGATTGCGTATATTGGGCAGTGATCTGCTGTTTTTCATTATATATTTTTTTCTGGATATAACATTCTCCCTCTGAAGTACGGCACAATGACATGACCCTGTTTCCATTCCGATCATAATCATAAAAATAAAAAACTCCATCATGATTCATTTCAGTCCGCAGTCTCTGACCCTCTTCATATTGCCGCATGTCCTGAATAAGGTAACTGCCATCCAGTTGATACACTGCTGCATCCTGTCTGTTCTGGCCGCCGGTTCTGACAGGACAATAATATTCTGTTTCAGAATCCCCGTTTTTGTCATTTTTCCTCATGACAGAAACCATTTTTCCTTCTCTGGCACAGGTTTCAAAGTATTTATCTGATGGCAGTTTTAAATCATCAAACATCTGTTCCATTTCTTTTTCGTCCAGATAATCATACGTCAGATATTTATTCACACACCTCGATGAATATTTTTCTTTTTCCCAATACGCAATCGGGACATACATGTACCACTGCATAAATACCTGCGCATCCGCCTGATCATACCGGTAAAAAATCTCATCCTCAGCAATTAATTCTTTATCGTTTCCATACGCATCATCTAATTTTCCATAACTTTTAACAGAATCAAGCCTCCCCTTTTCATCATAAAAATAATAGCTGATTCCAACCGTATCTCCCTCCTGCGGCAGTCCCGGAAAATCCTCTTTATCCCAGATAAGTTTTTGTTCCCATTCCTCCCTCATCTGCTTTTCATCATAACAGGCAGACACGATACATGTACCATTTTTTATCTTCTGCATGTTATCAAAAGATACTCCTGCCAGCAAAAACAGGAAATATGCAAATAAAATACTAACCTGCAAACTCCTTGACTGCCGTCTCATAGAGATTATCCCCCTGACTATCGATCACAACGATCACCGGAAAATCCTTGATTTCGATCTTACGGATTGCCTCTGCACCAAGATCCTCATAACATACAATTTCAGATTTCGTGATGCATTTTGACAAAAGTGCCCCTGCACCGCCGACTGCTGCAAAGTAAACTGCATGGTTGCGCACAATGGCATCAATGACTTCCTTTGAACGTTTTCCTTTTCCAATCATCGCCTTTTCCCCGAGATCAAGCAGTGTCGGTGCATATCTGTCCATGCGGGTGGCTGTGGTCGGTCCTGCAGAACCGATCGGTCTGCCCTCGCGCGCCGGAGATGGACCCATATAATAAATGGTACTGTCCTTGATATCGATCGGCAGTTCTTCTCCCCGCTGCAGTGCCTCGATCATTCTTTTGTGTGCGGCATCTCTTGCCACATAGATTGTTCCTGTAATATAAACGTAATCACCTGATTTTAAATCTTTCGTCACTTCTTCCGTGATCGGCGTCGTAATATGCTTATCCATGATATCCTCCATTCTTGCGCTGCTTTTCAATGAAAACAACGTTTTCATTTGCAGTGTAAAAAATCTTATTTTTCACACTATCCTCCTTTAAACTTCCCTTACCACATGACGGTTTACATGACAACAGATGTTGACTGCCACAGGAAGTCCCGCGATATGGGTCGGATAGGTATTGATATTGACGGCAAGTGCTGTTGTCGTACCGCCAAGTCCTCCCGGTCCAATACCAAGCCGGTTGATTTTTCCTAACAGTTCTTCTTCCATGTCTTTGACATAAGGAATATCGGAATGTTCCCCGACCGGTCGTGTCAGCGCCTTTTTGGCAAGGATCGCACATTTTTCAAATGTTCCACCGATCCCGACTCCCACAACCATAGGCGGACATGCATTCGGCCCCGCATCTTTTACGGCTGTCAATACAGCATCTTTTACTCCCTCGATACCATCCGCCGGTTTTAGCATGAAGACACGGCTCATGTTCTCACTTCCAAATCCTTTTGGTGCAATGGTAATCTTTACTTTATCCCCCGGAACGATGGAATAATGGATAACCGCCGGGGTATTGTCCTTCGTATTTTCACGGATCAGAGGATCTTTCACAACGGATTTCCGCAAATAGCCTTCCGTGTAACCCTGACGCACGCCCTCGTTGATGGCATCCTCAATCGCCTCTCCCTCAAAATGAACATCCTGCCCCACTTCCAAAAAGATAACTGCCATTCCGGTATCCTGGCAGATCGGTATCATCTCTTCATCCGCAATCTTTAAGTTATCCTGAAGCTGATTTAATATTTTCCTGCCAAGTTCGGATTTTTCCGTTGTAACCGCATTTTTCATTGCAATATCCATATCTTTGGAAAGATAATGGTTTGCTTCAATGCACATCTCTTTGACATTTTCTGTAATTATTTTTGTATCGACTGTTCTGATCATGTTTTCTCCATTTCTGCGTCCACTGCTGCCCGCTGCGCATCTGTTTTATTTTTGTTCCGGCTTGTCTAAATGAAAGTGTTTTTTAAATTCCGTCAAAGTCTTATCATTTTCTCTTGACTTCATATCCGGGAATGCTTTCATCAAACGCCTAAAGCCAAAGTTCTTTTCTTCAAAAAGATGTTCGTATTTCTCAGAGAGTTCGGAAAGCTCCGCTTTTTGTTTTTCGCGGTTTTTCTTCCACTCTTCCGATTTTTCAGTCCAGGCATTTTTCTTTGCCTCGAAACTGCTCTTTGCTTCCATGATATTTTCTGAAATTGCAAGTTTTGCATTTGCAGCGGTATCTGTGATCTTCTCTTTTGCATTTCCGGTCGTCTCGGCGATTTTTTCTCTGGCTGTTTCTGTTGTGCCGGTAATTTTATTTTTAGCAGTTCCGGTTGTTTCGGCAATCTTATCCTTCGCAGCCCCGGTTGTCTCCGCTAATTTATCTAACAGTTCGGCATGTGTCTCCTGGAACTCCCCTGATTTTTCCACGATGTCCGTCACGTTTTCATAAATGTTTTCTCCGATCTCATCGGAAAGTTTGTGGATGCGTTCTGCCATCTCATCCATAACTTTGAGCCGTTTATTGAATTTCAGGATCGTTGCTACGGTAATGCCACAGTCCACAAAAAATACGGTCATGATAATGCAAATTAAAATCATTCCGACAATATGCGGCATCAGTGTGATTCCTTTATAAATGATCGGGTGCAGCACATCCATGATGAAAGTACATGCCAGTCCCCAGTAAATCGAAAATTTCAGACAGACATAACCGTGAATATTAAACGGTTTGTCAGAATAATCCCACCACTGGTTATGAAATACTTTTTCCAGTAAATATCCAGTAATATATTCCAGAATGGAGGTCAGCAAAAAAGACCCGATAAACAATATCAGCAGATTGTCTTTCAATGGAGTGAGCACCGCAACGACAATCACAACACCACAACCATAGATCGGACAGTACGGCCCGTTTAAAAATCCACGGTTTACGAAAATTCCACGGTCTAATGCAGCGTAAGAAACCTCCGTACACCAGCCGATAAAGGCATAAATGATAAATATCCATACGAGTTCATAACAGTTCTGCGGCATATTTTCCTCCATGTAATTAAAAATCTTTTTGCAAAAATAAATTCTGTTCTACAAAAATATGTTTCCATGATTAAAAAAGCAATCAATTATAAATAATTATAACTGATTGCTTTTTATGATTCAACAGTTACCGTTTGCTCCCGGTCATCTGTTTCTGGAATTTCAGGTATCTTTAACCTTTTTAAATACAGCCTTCATATTTGTTCAAACAGTAAATTTTTTTAACGGATCGCCGATATCTCCCCGTGACGTTCATAGTTTGTGATCTCCGTGGTGTGGTTGTTTTCATCCACAAACACAACGACCGGTTTCTGCTGTTTTGCTTCCTCCGGTGTCACATCTGCATATGCCATGATGATTACTTTGTCGTTGGTCTGTACCATGCGGGCTGCCGCACCGTTTAAACAGATGACTCCACTGCCGCGCTCTCCTGCGATCGTATAAGTCTCAAAACGTGCGCCATTATTCACATCCACGATCTGCACTTTCTCATACTCAAAAATGCCGGCATCCTCTAAAAGCTGGATGTCTACGGTAATGCTTCCCACATAGTCAAGCTCCGCCTGCGTTACGGTCGCGCGGTGGATTTTTCCTTTTAACATTGAAATAGTCATTTTTTCCTCTTTTCTAGTCCTCGATCATAAAGTTGTCAATCAGTCTGGTTTTTCCGATGTATACTGCCATTGCTGCAAGTATGCCGTGCTCTATGGTACCGATCTGCTGCATTGTGGATAAGTCTACGATTTTGACATAATCAATCTTCGCAAGCGGCTCTTTCTCGATTTCTTCAGTCATTGCAGCGATGACTTTTTTACAGTCGCGTTCTCCCTCTTTCACCATTTTTTCACCAAGGAAAACAGAGCGGCTCAGCACGAGTGCTGCTTTTCTCTCCTCCGGGGAAAGATATGTATTTCTGGAGCTCTTTGCAAGTCCATCCTCCTCACGGATGATCGGGCAGCCGTGGATGGAAAGTGGCATATTTAAGTCTTTTACCATGCGTTTGATGATTGCTAACTGCTGTGCATCCTTCTGTCCGAAGTATGCATTGTCCGGAGTCACAATGTTAAACAGTTTGGATACGACCGTACAAACGCCGCGGAAGTGAACCGGCCTGCTTAATCCACAAAGTTCTTTTGTGAGCACATCCATATCCACAAAGGTGTAAAAGTTATCCCCATACATTTCTTCCGGTGTCGGATGGAAGATCAGATCCACGCCGTGTTCCTCACAGAGTTTTGCATCGTGCTCTAAATCTCTCGGATAGCTGTCTAAATCTTCGTTTGGTCCGAACTGGATCGGATTGACAAAAATGCTGACCACTACTTTGCCGTTATTTTTGCGTGCTGCATCGATAAGGCTCGCATGACCTTCATGCAAATATCCCATGGTCGGAACAAACCCGATCGTATTCCCTTCTTTTTTCCATTCTTTTACCTGTTCTCTCACTTCATTTATGGTTGATACGATTTTCATGTGTATGTTCCTCCTAATATAATTTTTCGATCACGGAATCGTCTATTTTAAAACAATGCTCTGCAGAAGGGAAGGTTCCCTCTTTGGTTTCTTTGATGTATGCCGCCATTCCCTCACGCATTGCATCGCCGACATTTGCAAATACTTTTACGAATTTTGGACGAAAATCCCCATACATGGCAAGCAGATCCTGATAAACAAGCACCTGTCCGTCACAGTCTGCGCCTGCACCGATACCGATGGTCGGAACTTTCAGCATTTCCGTGATTTTCTTTGCCAGTTTTGCCGGTACACATTCTAATACGACCATGCATGCGCCTGCCTCCTCGACTGCTTTTGCATCCTCGATCAGCTTCTGTGCCGCCTCAATGTCTTTTCCCTGCACTTTAAATCCGCCAAACGCATTGACCGACTGCGGCGTCAGTCCAAGATGTGCAACAACCGGGATTGATGCCTGTGCGATTGCCTTGATATGTGGGGCAAATTCCACACCGCCCTCTAATTTGACTGCATTTGCCCTGCCCTCTTTCATCAGATGCCCAGCGTTTACCACTGCATCATAGACGGAAGTCTGATATGACATAAACGGCATATCTGCAACAACAAATGCATTTTTTGCACCTCTGGTCACTGCTGCCGTGTGATGGATCATATCTTCCATGGTCACGGATAACGTATCCTCATAGCCAAGCATGACCATGCCAAGTGAATCCCCGACTAAGATCGTATTCACGCCGGATTCATCCATGATCTTCGCGGTCGTGTAATCGTAAGCCGTCACCATCGTGATTTTGTCGTGCTCGTGTTTTTGCTTCTGCAAAGTTACTACTGTGTTTTTCATTGTCATTCTCCAATCTCTGTCGGCATGAGAATTTCTCTCATTGCCGCATAATCTCTGTCCGGATTTTTCTGCTCTGCGATCTCTAAAAGCTGCTTTGCATTTTCCAGATAGGCATTTTTCATGTCAGCATCTAATGCATCCATATGTTTCTGTACGGTATTTTTGTCCCCGCGTTCCACAGGTCCGGTCAGGGAATTAATACATCCCTGTGCGTGGATATTTTCCAGATTGCCTTTTGCAAGCCGGTACAATTCCTCGTTTGCCTGCTGCATTGAAAAACCACACTCTAAGAATAGTTTTTGCGCCATAAAAAATACCGCTGTCATGTGGTTCGATGCCAGAGATGCCGCTGCATGATATTTGATTTTGTTTTCCGCAGAAATAAAACACGTCCGGTTTCCCATCTGCGCAAACATGTTCTGGATATTGGAGATATTTCGCTCATCCCCCTCAATGGTGAACAGTACGTCACCAAGTGCCTGCCAGGATGTTTCCCTGTCACTGACGGCACAGAGTGGATGAATAGAATAGGCCATACTACCAGTACGATCTATATCAGAAAAGATGTTTGAACTGTGAATCCCGCTGCAGTGTGCAATGATTTTACCGTGGGCATACGGTTTTGCCGCCTCCCATACTTCCCCGATCTTATCATCGGGCACGGTAAAAAAGATCATGTCGCTGCTGCTAATGATTTCTTCGATACTTTGATATTGCTTTGTGTTTGTAAAATTTGCCGCCCATGCGGCAGACTTTGGGCTCAGACTATAATAACCTCCTACTTTCCTGCCCTTACTGATAAAATATTTTCCGAGTGACACGCCGACCTTCCCGGCGCCAATAAAACTGATCTGCATGCAATCCTCCTCTGACGGACAGGGGATTTTCCCCCTTTGTCTGGCGGAGCAAAATGTGAACCGGATTTCACTCCCCGTTTTGTGAAGCAGCATGCGACTGTCTCATTCCGTCGACTGACGGATACAAGCGGTTTTCCTGGTTTTATTCTCTTTTTCTGATAAAAAATATGTTCTGGTATGATTTCCTGTATACGGAATATCATCCAGAACATACTATAACACTTCACTGCGCACGGTTCAATTGTGAATTTTTTATCAGGCAAACACAAATTTGGATATCTTACATTTTCCCTCCACCTGGATCTGAATGGTTTCCGGTTTTCCGGTTTCAATAAAATTTTCCGGCAGATCCATCTCTAACATCCGGTAACAGTCCACCGGCTCTGCAGTGACCGTTGCGACATTTTTCCCTGTCACAGTCACCTTGACCGGTTCTAATACTTTTAACGTGATGTTCAGCCTGAGCGGCTTTTTGCTGAATACAAAATCATGATAAATTAACTTTCCACTCACCGGCTGTTCTTTCATCTCATCCGGGTCATCTCCGGCACAGCCAGGGATCACACAGGATGAACCGTTGATTCCCCGATGTAAAAACATGTGGTCATATGCATCATAACAGTCGGCAGCAGTTGCCTGGAACGGATTTCTTTTTCCGGCATGCGTTCCATCAATTTCAATACTCTGTTCTAAACGGATATCCTGCGACGATGCGCCTGCCATAAATTGATACGTTCCTTCTTCTAAGATCATGCGCTCTGATATCACATCATAGTATTCTAACTCCCACAACTGTACCATAAATGTGACCTTTCTGGTTTCTTTGGGCTGAATATCATGAATGCGCTCAAACCCAACAAGCTGCCGGATCGGACGCTGCACACGGGAACCCTTTTTATGCACATAAAGCTGTACTATTTCATCAGCACTTCTTTCCCCAGTATTTTTGATAAAACAGCTCACTTTGATACAGCCGCGTTCTTTTTTGATCTGCATTTTTTCGTAGGAAAATGCTGCATAAGTCAGACCATATCCAAACGGATAGAGCACTTCTCTGTCAAAATACTGGTAAGTGCGTTTTCCCTGAATGATATCATAGTCGTTCATATCCGGCAGATCTTCATCCGAACGGTACCATGTCATATTTAATCGTCCCGCTGCTGCTGCTTTTCCGGTCAGCACATCTGCGATTCCATGACCAAGTTCCTGACTGCCCGATGCAGACAGCAGGATCGCCGGAACTTTTTTCTCCAGTTCACCGATGGCATACGGATAGTTGCTGATCAAAGCCACAATGGTGTTCGGATTCACTGCTGCCACCCGTTTTACCAGTTCTTCCTGCTCCGTCGGAAGTGCGATCGTGGTGCGGTCAACTTCCTCTTTGCTGTTGATGACCGGATTGCAGCCAATGACTGCTATCACATGATCAGCTCCTTTCACTGTTTTCTCCGCAGCAGTTTTCCCGTCTTTTACGATCTCTATCTCAAATCTTGCCGGCGGATTATCCACGCAGATCGAAAAATGACCATCTTTATCCACAATTACCTGCTTCTTATTCCAGCTTTCCAGTGTAAAACCGTTTTTTTCCTGCTTCAAATTCCACAACTCACGGACAAACCACCCAAAGGCTTCTTTTTTGTCCGCCTTGATGATATCTGTATCCTCCTCTAAAGTGACAAATCTGCCGTTGCTTTTTGCCACCAGTGTCATACTGCCACAGCCCCAGTCATTCAAAATAAATGTTTCTGCCTGTTCTTTTGTTACCAGTTTTAACCGGGTATTTTCATCCAGTCCCACATAGCATTTATCACTGGTTTGATCCGCCAGGCGGATACGGATTTCAGACAAACCGGTTTCATGACTGATCTTTGCACTTGGAAATGCTTCTCTGATTCCATCTAAAACAGTAACCGCATAAGGCGGGATGCCACAATACCAGTCCTTATACCACACATCAGAGAGTGGACCTACTACTGCTACATTTTTTACTGCATTTTCATCCAACGGAAGAATTTCATTTTCATTTTTCAAAAGGACAACCGCCTCAGCCGCCATTTTACGGGCAAGCTCCTGATGTTCCTCATTGTTGATATATTCTTCGCCCATGTTCTGATACGGGCAGTCGCCCTCTTTGTCAAACATGCCAAGCCTTATCCTTGTCCGGAATGAATTGCGCACCGATTCATCAATATCTTTTTCCGTGATCCAGCCGTTATCCAATGCTTTCCTTGCCGCAGCATAAACGAGTTCGCCATCATCCGTGAAACAGTCTACACCAGCCTTCAGGCCATTTGCCAGTGTTTCCCCGTGCGTCTGATAAAAATGATGATCGTTCACCGTCTGTGAAAAATCACCTCCGTCACAGACCACATGCCCCGGCAGTCCATAGGTGCCTTTTAAAACATGGCGCACCTCGTCATTGACGATCGCCGGAATCCCGTTGATCTCATTGTAGGAGGTCATGACTGCCTCCGCGCCGCCCTCCATGATCGCCTTTTTGAACGGTTTTAAATAATATTCGTTTTTATTTCTCCTGTCTACGGAAGATGAAATCTTAATGCGGTCTTTCTCCACATTGTTTGCGTAAAAATGTTTCAGCGTTGCCCCGCAGCGGATATAAAAAGGATCCTCGCCCCTCATACCGCGGATATATGCGCCCGCCATCTCTCCGGTCAGATACGGATCTTCGCCGTATGACTCTTCCGTCCTTCCCCATCTCGGATCGCGCTCCATATCAATCGTTGGCGCCCAGCGGCAGAGCCCGCCTCCACCATTTCTTGTATACAAAGCCCTGGCTTCCTCGCCGACAGCGCGACCACATTCTCTGATCAGCTCCCTGTCAAAACTCGCGCTCATACCGATCGGCTGAGTGAAAGCTGTGGTCGGCTCCGGCTCCCCTTTATTAAATGCCTGGTCATGTCTCGCCTCAATCCCGTGTGCAGCCTCACCGCCCATATAAGTTGCCCGGATTCCAAGCCTCGGAATGTCAGGGCATCCGGTTGTCAGACAGTGTATTTTTTCTTCAAGCGTCATTGCCCCTGTCAGATAGTCAAGACGTTCTTCTATCGAAAGACTGTTATCCCACAGCGGTGTGTTCTGTTCAAATTTTATATTTTTCTCCATTTTCTGCCTTGCTGCTGTAAGAACCTGTGTTCCATACAGCAGTCCCCCTCCTGCAAGTTTCTCATTTTCTTCAATGTATCATTTCTTTTTTTAGAAAAATACCTGCAAATGGAGCGGTGTTTTGCAATAAAAAACAGATCTCTTACCGGTTTTGTAAACTTACTTTTTCATTCAGCTTTGTGACCTCTCTCTTTGCCCTGCTGTATAATGTGATCCAGATTCCAACATAGATTCCGATAAATATTGCAAAATATACAACGACCCCTGCAATGCTATGTTTCATCCAATACATCAGATATGCAACCGGAAATGTTGCAATCGAACCTGCCAGCAGATGAGTCACTGTCTGCCGCAGCAGGCTCCAGTCATCCATCTCCCATATCACGGACGCGCCTGCCCAGACTGCACCGTACAGCAAAGATGCGATCATCTGCGCCACGACCGCATTAATTTCATTTCCACACTGCTCCACCAATGCCGGGACGACCGGATAATAATTTCCGTCACCGTATATGAATGAAGAGAAAATTGTAATTGCGGTACTGATTGCCAGACCGATCGGCGCACCTGTAAGCGCTCTGCATAAAATTCTTTTTTTCATGATAACCTCCATTCCTGTGTGTGAAAAATATATTTTTCACACACACCACCATTTCTATAATCCCAATACCTGTTTGATTTTTCTGACGTAACGCCTTGAAACATACGTTGCTGTTTTGTCTGACATCGAAACACAGATTGTCCCGGAAAAACTTAAGTCAAATTTTTTTACTTCTTTCAGGTTAATGATCTCAGAATTGGAGATGCGGATAAACATTTTTTTGTTCAGTCTCTCCTCCAACTCATACAGTCTTGCCTTTAACCGGTAGCTGCCGTCTTTTGTCTTTGCATATACCCGGTCGTTTTCTGCATAGATCCGTATTATTTCCGTCTGTTCTAACAAAATGATTTCGCCATTCTCGTGAATCGCCGCAAAGACTTCCGGTTTTTCCTCCGACAGCAGCTTTACGATCTGCGATACTTCTTCGGTCATCTTGTCTGTATGGATGATGATATTGGGTTCTTTGCAGGATTCGTCGAGTTTTATTTCTATTTGCATTTTCTCACTTCCTCCTTTCTGATGTCATTATAGGCAATGTCTGGAACGGTTTCTACTGATTTGCGGCAGGTGGTCGGTTTTAGGCGGTGGATGGTAAAAAAACAGGGTGCTGCCACCCTGTTTTTTGTTCTGACTTATTTTGATAACTCATCAACGTTTTTCACGCTTACCATTCTTTTGTCACGGATCTGGTAAATTTTATTACAGTACCTCAAATTCTCTTTTCGATGTGTGATCAGAAAGATAATCTTATCCGGACAGTGGCTGATCCCATCTAAAATATCCTTTTCGGTCGTTTCATCCAGTGAACTTGTCGGTTCGTCTAAAATCAGAACCTCTGCCTCCTCGGTATACATTCTCGCCAGTGCGATTCTTTGTTTATCACCGCCGGACAGATTGTTGCCATTTTCCAGAATAAAAGGTGTAAAGATATCACGTTCTTTTGTAAATTTATCTAAAAAACGAATGTTCTGGTATACCTCCGGTTCCATTTTCCTGCGCCCAAAGTTTAAGTTATCATAAATTGAACCTGTTATGATTGGCACATTCTGCGAATAAAATGACATTTGTTTCCGAAAGGAATGGTTTTCAATATTCTCCAGCGGGATTCCATTGATCTTAATTCCGGTATTCTGATCCCAGAATTTTAAAATACTTTTCATCAGTGTCGTTTTTCCACAACCGGACTCCCCCACGATTCCAATGATATCTCCCTTTTTTGCCTGGATATGAATATCTTTTGCCAGTAAGATCCCGTCCATCGTCTGAAGGTTTTCCATATCGACCGCGACATCATCAATATGATCGATTTTTATATCTCCACTCTGTTCCTGCTCATCCTCCACAAGCTGTAAAAATTCCCGGCTTGCCTTTACCTCTCTTAAATTCAGGTTTACCTTCACAATATTTGAGATGGCAGGTAAAAGATACGACATGAGAATCGAAATTGTAAAAATGCTGTTTAATTTTGTATTCCCCTGCAGATACATATAAAATACCACGATCAAAATAATGTTTTGGGCGAACATGTTAAAAAAATCGATGACTTCACTCATCCCACGCGCATAAACATTTACCCTTTTATTTTCCTGTTCGATAATTTCTAAATGTTTTTCAAGTATGTCATTCAGATTTGTATTGTCCTCATTCTGCTTGATAAAATCTACCTGATTGGCGATCTGATAAATGTCTTTTCGCTCCTTTGGAATAATCCGCTGCATCTCGGCTGATTTTTTCAGTAAATTTTTATTCAGGAGATAAAATCCAGCCACATTGAGTATCAAGATAAACAGCATTACCAGAAAAATAAAACTATTGATGGTCAGGGAGTATAACAGGATCAACAAAATAACCAGTGATTTTGCAGTCAGTATCGGGACCGACATAATATACAGATTCGCCAATGTGAGCACCGTCGAGTCTGCCCGCTCCGTCAGGTACGTTGCACCGTACTTTATGATTGATGCGTATTTCATGGAATAGATTTTCTGGTAAATTTCCTTCGACAAATTTTTCTTGTACTCTTTTTGCATGTGCAGCTCGATCAATAGATAGACAAACTGGATACAAATCTCAAGCAGCATAAACCCTATGATAAATGCTATCACACGATCCGTCAGTGCAAGTTTTCCATTGATGATCTGATTTACCGCGAGCGGAACTGCAAAAATGATCAGATTGATCAGGATGTTAAACAGGATTAAAACTGCTTCCATCAGATAATATTTTCTGCTTCTTCCGGTTTTCATATTTCTTCCCTGTCTCTTAACAATTCTTCCACTCTGTCCTCAAATTTTTTCGCTATTTTCTGCATATATTCTTTTTTCAGGTTTTCCACATTTCCGTCCCATCTGTGTTCTTTCACTTCATCCGAATGTTTCGATGTATATTCAAAATGCACGGATGTGACCAATGCCGGTTTGCCACCATTATCTATGAGCTTTGTCTCAATTTTTCCTACCGTACAGATTGTCTCATCGTCTGAAAGTTCTTTTGCATGCTGTATACAGTCTTCGATAAATCCGCTTGTCACTTCATTTGCATTCTGTAAAATATGATTGACCCGTTCTGCATATTCCTGGCTTTGTTTCATAGACAAAATGACTTTTCTATCTACATTGATGATATTGTTTTTATTCTGATCGCCGTCTTTTGCTGCTTCGGTCTCTTTGCATTCTTCCTCAGATTCAACCAGATTCAGGTTCAGATTTTTATATGAATTTACCATCTGCTGAAATAAGTCTTTTACTCCATCATCCTGAATCTGTTCACTCTCATACTGCAGTTTATCCCGGACCGGATTTGCAGCGGATGAATCGGAAACAATCGTATGTACCGGACGCGTAACTTCAGACTGCTGCCCTGTCACTTTATTTTCCGCCGGCTGTTCCTTTTCGGCAGATAAAATTACAGATTTTTTTACATTGACATAGTTTCCTCTTGTGACTTTGCTTTGAATTGCTGTCAGGTTCATATGCTTGTACCACCTTTCTACATTACCCCATTTTAATTGTTTTGCTTCATTTCATCATACAACAAATTTTTTTGTTTTTCCATTTTTTTTAAAGTCTCACATAACAGTTTTTACCTTATGGTTTTCCACAAATTTTTCAATCTGCTCCCTCATTTTCCACAATTCGTAATCTTGTTCACTTAAAATTGTTTCAAACAGTGCGAATTCTATTGTTCCTTTAATATTCCAAATCTGCACCAGAACATCTCCCTCTCTTTTTCCCTGCCTTCAAACCACTCATCTTTGATCTCAGCCCTCTGGTTCAGCCCGATCTTTTTTACCGCTTCCACCGCAGCCTCACGCTGTGACATTTTCCGGTTTCCGGTAGTCATGCAATTTGCACCATCTGGCGTATCATATGCCAAAAAAGTCTGGTTGAGATCCATCAGATCAAACAGGCGTACCGGCTGGTTTGTGCGGTTGTCCACCAGAAATCCCCAGTTTCCCCAGTGGCGGTCCGTGTTGCCAATCAGGTAATCGAGCAGGTTCATCATGTAGTAGGTATATGCATCCAGCTTTAACACGAAATCCATAACGTGAATGTCATGATTTGCTGCATAGATTTCAAATGCCTCCATTGATACCATGCTGTAATCCACCGACGTAATGATCCTGCTTTTTGAAACTTTCTGTCCGTCAAACATACTTTCCTCATAGAGCACCTGTCTGCAGTCAAAACAGCGGCAGATCTTACTTGCGAGGATTTCATTTTCCACAGCCCTGCTGTTTCCATTTTTCAAAAGGGAAAACGAATTTTTTTCCCTGATCCACGCTTTTGGAAACACGCCGTTGGTTGAGAGATCGTCAGCAATCAGGTAACTGTTCTCTACGGTCATCTGTTTTCCGCGCAGGGAAATATCCACAAGTGCATTATCCAGATGATTTTCAAAAAGATTGATCTGTGAAAATGTGATATTCTCCCCTTTTTCCCTAACCCAGAAAATATCAGTCAGTGACAGACAGTGATAGGACAGCGCTATTTTGGCACGGTCACGGTCGGTCTGTGCCTGCAGTGCCCCGATACTGTTTAAAATTTCCTTTGCATAGACACGGTCAAGTGTCAGGACACGGGTTGCACACCAGTAATAAAAATTCGTGAGGTTATCCATGCGGATATCGAGATCATCATTTTCTGCTGTATCCTCCAGATAAATTGAAAAGGGCAGAAACGCCCTGTCCAAAACTGTGCATACTCCGTTCGTCCCAATGTCTGCTACTACCTTTTCGCCATGCATTAGTTCATACACTGTTTTTTCCATTCAGCTTCTGCCCTTTCTTCACTATACGGTTATCTATTCTTCCTCATCCTCGGAACCATCAGCCTCTGCGCGCTCTAACAGTTCTTTCATCAGCTCGTCGTCTGTCTCTGTATTTTCTACAGATGCCTTTTTTGCATTTTCCGCAGCGATGGCTGCACTTTCCTTTTCTTCCTCCTCACTGAGCAGTTCGGATGTGTCTGCATTGTCGATCAGACTCTTATCCTCACGCACTTTTGCGATACTTGCCACAGTGACATTCTCATCTAAGTTGATGAGTTTGACACCGGAAGTAATTCTTCCGAGCAACGTTGTATCACTGACTTTGATACGGATAATAATTCCTTCGGTGGTGATCAGCATCAGTTCATTGTCCTGGTTTACCGCTTTCACGCCGACAATATTTCCAGTCTTTTCGGTGATCTTGTAACATTTTACACCCTTACCGCCACGGTTCTGCGTGGTAAATTCGGAGATCAGTGTACATTTTCCAAGACCTTTTTCTGAAACGATCATGAGTGCATCCCCCTGGGACTGCATCTGCATACCGATAACTTCATCCCCATCCGTAAGATTCATACCGATGACTCCCATGGAAGTACGGCCTGTTTTTCTTACATCTGTCTCTTTAAACCGGATACACTGACCATATTTTGTCACTAAGAAAACATCCTGATTGTTATCTGTCTTTTTTACCTCGATCAGCTCATCATCTTCCCTTAAACTGATCGCAGCAAGTCCTGTCTTTCTGACATTTGCATAGTCGGTAATCGGTGTTTTCTTCACAATGCCTTTCTTTGTCGCCATGAACAGGAAATGTCCTTCCGTGTATTCACGAATCGGGATAACTGCCGTAATTTTCTCGCCCGGCTGGAGCTGGAGCAGGTTTACAATTGCAGTTCCCCTCGCGGTACGGCTTGCGTCCGGGATCTCGTAAGCCTTGATACGGTATACACGTCCGGTGTTTGTGAAGAACATCATGTAGTGATGGGATGTCGTCATCAAAAGTTCTTCAATGTAATCGTCATCAATCGTCTCCATTCCCTTGATTCCCTTACCGCCACGGTTCTGTGCGCGGAAATTGTCAAGGCTCATGCGCTTGATGTAACCTAATTTTGTCATGGTAATGACAGTGTTTGTTACTGGAATCAGATCCTCCATGGAAATGTCGTACTCGTCAAAGCCAATGGATGTTCTTCTGTCGTCGCCGTATTTATCAGCAATCAGCAGAATCTCCGTACGGATCACGCCGAGCAGTTTTTTCTTATCTGCCAAAATAGCACGCAGTTCTGCAATGCGGTCCATCAGCTCTGCGTACTCTGCCTCAAGTTTCTCACGTTCCAAACCTGTCAGTGCACGCAGACGCATATCTACAATTGCCTGTGACTGTGCATCGCTTAAGGAGAAACGCTCCATCAAACGTGATTTTGCTTCCTGCGTATTCTGGCTGCTCCTTATGATGCTGATGACTTCATCGATATTGTCAAGTGCGATCAGCAAGCCCTCTAAAATGTGGGCGCGTTCTTCCGCTTTGTTTAATTCGTATTTGGTTCTTCTGGTAACGACCTCTTCCTGATGGATCAGGTAATACTTTAACATGTCGTAGAGGTTTAAAACTTTCGGCTCGTTATTTACCAGTGCTAACATGATCACGCCAAACGTATCCTGAAGCTGTGTATGTTTGTAAAGTAAATTCAATACGACATTCGGATTGACATCACGGCGGAGTTCGATACAGATACGCATACCCTGGCGGTCGGACTCGTCACGCAGATCTGTGATTCCATCCACTTTTTTATCGCGGACTAACTCGGCGATCTTCTCGATCAGTCTCGCTTTGTTGACCATATACGGAAGTTCGGTTACCACGATACGGTTTTTGCCGTTTTGCATTGGTTCGATATCTGTAATTGCACGCACACGGACTTTTCCACGTCCGGTACGGTAAGCCTCATTGATCCCGGCTGTTCCAAGGATCATGCCTCCGGTAGGGAAGTCCGGTCCCTTGACGATAGAGAGTAATTCTTCGATATCGGTATCGCGGTCCTCCTCGACTTTGTTGTCAATGATCTTTACCACGGCATTGATGACTTCACGCAGGTTGTGCGGCGGAATATTTGTTGCCATACCAACGGCAATACCGGTAGTTCCGTTTACTAAAAGGTTCGGATAACGGGATGGCAGAACGGTAGGTTCTTTCTCCGTCTCATCAAAGTTTGGCACGAAATCAACGGTGTCTTTTCCGATATCGGCAAGCATTTCCATGGAAATTTTACTGAGACGTGCCTCCGTATATCGCATGGCAGCCGCGCCATCGCCGTCCACGGAACCAAAGTTTCCATGACCGTCAACTAACGGATATCTGGTCGACCACTCCTGTGCCATATTTACAAGTGCACCATAAATAGAACTGTCTCCGTGCGGATGGTATTTACCCATCGTATCACCGACGATACGCGCACATTTACGATGCGGCTTATCCGGACCATTGTTCAGCTCTATCATTGAGTAAAGCACACGGCGCTGTACCGGTTTTAAACCATCCCTTACATCCGGGAGCGCACGCTGCGCGATAACACTCATGGCATAATCGATATAGGATGTTTCCATCGTTTTTTTCAAATCGACGTCATGAATCTGATCAAAAATTTTATCATCCATCTGATTTCTTCTCCATTTCTAACTCGTCTCTGTCATCCGAACTTCTGCAAACGGATCACATCTTCTAAAATCCGGCTGCACCTATCTGTTAAATATCCAGATTCTGTACATACTTTGCATTTTCCTCGATAAACTCACGTCTCGGTTCTACCTTGTCACCCATCAAAGTCGTAAATGTCACATCAATCTCCGAAGAATTTTCCTCATCGATCATGACACGTTTTAAAATACGTTTTTCCGGATCCATAGTCGTCTCCCAGAGCTGCTCGGCATCCATCTCTCCAAGTCCTTTATATCGCTGGATCTTGTTATTGCCGTCACGTCCGATCTCAATCAGGATATTGTTTAATTCAGCGTCATCGTACGCATACCAGATATTTTTATTTTTCTCAATCTTGTAAAGCGGCGGAGTTGCAAGATATACATGTCCCTGCTTGATAAGTTCTGGCATAAAACGGTATAAAAATGTCAGCATCAGTGTCGCAATATGAGCACCATCGACATCGGCATCCGTCATAATAATGATCTTGTCATAACGCAGCTTGGAAATATCAAAGTCTTCATGAATTCCGGTACCAAATGCAGTGATCATTGCTTTGATCTCGGCATTGCCGTAAATTTTATCCAGTCTCGCTTTTTCCACATTCAGAATTTTACCACGCAAAGGAAGAATTGCCTGTGTTGCACGGCTTCTTGCTGTCTTTGCAGAACCACCCGCGGAATCTCCCTCTACGATAAAGATCTCACAGTTTTTCGGATCTTTGTCCGAACAGTCTGCAAGTTTTCCAGGTAAGGAAGTGCCTTCCAAGGCTGTTTTTCTTCTGGTCAGGTCACGCGCTTTTCTCGCTGCCTCTCTCGCGCGCTGCGCAAGCAGAGATTTTTCACAGATACTCTTTGCAACTGCAGGATTCTGCTCTAAGAAATATGTGAGCTGCTCACTTACCACGGAATCCACTGCTCCACGCGCCTCGCTGTTTCCGAGTTTCTGTTTTGTCTGTCCCTCAAACTGCGGCTCCTCAATCTTGATACTGATGATTGCAGTCAGACCTTCACGAATATCGTCACCTGTCAGTGCTGGTTCCGAATCTTTTAAAATCTTATTTGCTCTCGCGTAAGTATTAAATGTTTTCGTCAGCGCATTACGGAATCCGGCGAGGTGCGTACCACCTTCCGGCGTAATGATGTTATTTACAAAACTGTAGGTCGCATCGTTGTAGGAATCATTGTGCTGCATGGCAACTTCGACATACACACCATCCCTGGTTCCCTCACAGTAAATGACATCCGGGTACAATGCCTCCTTGCTGCGGTTTAAGTAAGTGACAAATTCCTTGATACCACCGGCATAATGGAACTCATGACAATGATGCGATTCTTCTCTGGTATCCGTAAGTACAATGCGAAGTCCTTTTGTTAAAAATGCTGTTTCACGAAGACGCTGTTTTAAAGTGTCGTAATCATAAACGGTCTCCTCGAAAATCTCAGGATCCGGATGGAATGTAACCTTCGTGCCGTGTTTTTCCGAATCACAGGTTCCGATTACTTTGACCGGTTCGTCCGGTTTTCCGATATGGTAACTTTGGAAATAAACCTGTCCCTCTTTGTATACTTCAACACAAAGTTTGGTGGAAAGCGCATTTACAACTGACGCACCTACTCCGTGCAGGCCACCGGATACTTTATATCCTCCACCGCCGAATTTTCCGCCTGCATGAAGAACCGTATATACAACCTCAAGTGCTGATTTTCCAGCTTTATGATTCATTCCAACCGGAATACCACGCCCGTCATCTTCAACTGTAATGGAATTGTCCGGGTTGATGGTAACCTCTATGTTTTTGCAATATCCGGCAAGTGCCTCATCCACGGCATTATCTACAATCTCATAGACCAAATGATGGAGTCCTCTCGCCGATGTACTGCCGATATACATACCTGGTCTTTTACGAACTGCTTCAAGTCCTTCCAGAATCTGGATCTGGTCAGCTCCGTATTCATTTGGATTTTCAATTTTTTCTGTTGCCATTCTGCTAACCTTGCCTTTCTATAACTTGACCTTTTTCAAATACCTGACCACTTATTACCTCAAAAACCTTATTGATTTCGAACCTGTTACGGATAAATTCATCCAAACCGGTACAGGTAATAATTGTCTGGGTATCACATATACTGTTTAACAAATAATTCTGACGATTGCTGTCCAACTCTGATAAAACATCATCCAGTAAAAGTACCGGAGTATCATGAATTGATTTTCTCACCAGCTCTATCTCGGATAACTTCAAAGAGAGTGCAGAGGTTCTCTGCTGCCCCTGTGAACCAAATTTACGGATATCAACACCTGCAATGGAAAAAAGCAGATCATCACGGTGTGGCCCTACGGATGTCTGGCACTGTTTCAGGTCGCGCGGTTTTACTCGTTCTAACTCCTGTTCCAACAGATCCGCAGAAACACTAGGCTCATACGAAAGAAAAAGTTCTTCTCTCCCGCCGGATATCCGATAGTGTATTTCATGAACAATCTCATTCAGTTCTTTTACAAACTGTTCTCTCCGTCTGATAATTTTTTTCCCGGTATCAGCCAGCTGCATATCCCATACCGGGAGTGTATCCGATAATTCAGGCCGGTAAACCATATCTTTCAACAGTTTATTGCGCTGATTTAAGATTTTATTGTAATTTGACAGGTCAGATAAATAAATTTTATCTAGCTGACATAACTCTGCATCCAGAAAATGTCTGCGTTCGGACGGTCCGTTTTTGATAATATTCAAATCTTCCGGCGAAAAAAATACAATGTTTAAAATTCCAAAAAGCTCACTTGCTTTTTTCATCGGTATCTTATTTACGGCAATTCCCTTAGAACGGTTATGTTTTAAATGCATGTCGATCTGGTATTGTTTGCCGTTTTTTAAAACCATGGTACGAAGATGCGCTTCGTTTGTTCCAAAACGGATCATCTCTTTGTCTTTGCTTCCCTTGTGGGACTTTGTAGTTCCACTTAAGTAAGCAGCTTCCAGGATATTGGTCTTTCCCTGTGCATTATCGCCAAATAAAATATTGGTTCCCTCATCAAATGAAATCTGGAGATTTTCATAGTTGCGGAAATTGTTCAATTCAATGGACTGAATGATCATTTTGAGACTTTCACCGTTTCCCCGTTATAGGAAATCACATCACCATCATGGATTTTTTTTCCACGCTGAAGTTCTGTTTCACCATTGACTTTTACCAGACCGTCCTGGATGACAAATTTTGCGTCAACTCCGGATTCCACCAGACCGGCTTTTTTCAAAGCCTGTCCAAGTTTTATAAATTCATCTGATTCTCTGATCTGAATCTCTATCATGGAATTCCTTTCTATCGCCCTTTGGGCAATATCAATCATAGATTTCAAATTCTATAAAAATAATTAGTTTGCAGCTGCATTAAAGTTAACCGGAAGAATCAGATAAATAAATGTACCTTCATCATCCTTGATAAAACATGGTGCTTTCGGATTGACCATGTAAAGTGTTACTTCTTCTTCATCGATTACTCGCAGCGCATCAATGAAAAACTTTGGATTAAAGCCAATTAAAATATCTTTTCCTTCTTTGGCAATATCGATATCTTCATTCATGGAACCAATAAAGGAATTGATTTTTAATTCCATCGTTCCATCTGTGATGTTCATGATGATCGGTTTCTTATCACCTTCTTTGACAAGAAGTGTTGCACGGTCAATACAGTCTAACAGCTCACGTTTGTTTATTTTTACTTTTGTTTCGTAATCAGAAGATAACATCTGTTCAATCTTGAAGTATTCACCTTCGATCAGACGGGAAACGACTGTCGTATTTTCAAACTCAAAAACGATGTGATTGTCTGTCAGGAAAATAGATACTTCATCTTCTGCACTACCCGGAAGGATTTTGCTGACTTCCTGAAGTGTTTTTCCGGGAACGACAACTTTTTTGTGAGAATAATTATTTTTTAATTCAATGTTGCGAATCGAAATACGGTGTCCGTCGAGGGAGACAACCTTAAGATCGTTTTCTTCGATCTCGAACAACTCACCTGTCATTAATTTGTTGTTGTCATTGTCAGCGATGGAGAAAATAGTCTGGCGAATGACTTCTTTTAAGGTGAACTGGGACATAACGATTGGTTCGTTACGTTCAATGTACGGAATATAGGAAAAATCATCACCGGATTTACCGACAATGTTAAATTTTGCTTTTTCACATGTAATAGTTGTTTTAAAGGATGCATCAGTTTCGATCGTAACATCACTGTCTGGAAGTTTACGGACAATCTCGGAAAAGATTTTTGCATCCAGTGCGATTACACCACGTTCTGCAATCTCGCCTTCGATCTTTGTTTCGATCCCAAGTTCCATATCATTTGCAGTAAGTTTAATTTCGTTTGCAGAAGCATCGATCAGAATACATTCTAAGATCGCCATGGTAGTTCTGGTAGGAACTGCTTTTGAAACAATATTAACACCATGTAACAGATTAGATTTAGAACAAATTAATTTCATGTTGTAGATAACTCCTTCCTGATGAAACGTAGTGGCTCGCCAAAACGTGTTCATAAAAAAATAAATAGAAATCCGCCGTAGTCGTCTTAGAGGCTGTTCATAAGTTGATAACCGTAGAAAGCCTTAATTTTCAAGGGGTTAAAAAAAATTTGAGGTGGTATAACCCTGTGAAAACCATGCGGAAATTATCTTGAAATGATGTGAATTGAGGATGAGGCTCATAAATGTCTTAAACAGGTTTTAAACATGAAAATGAGACTTGTCCATACGGAATTCACGTTAATTTAACAAGATATCAACAATTTTTTGTGTATAACTTCGAAAAACCTTGATAACTTTAGTTAGGATTGATTTTTTTCTTGATAGTTTCTATTAAATTGCGTGTATTTTCGTTTGATTCGTATTCATCGGCAATTTTTTTGATACCATGAATAATGGTGGAATGGTCTCTTCCCCCAAGTAACTGTCCGATCGAGTCAAGCGGTATATCTGTCATATTCTTACAGAGGTACATTGCAATCTGTCTTGGTCTGGCAATTTCGTTACTTCTGTTTTTTGAGATCATCTGATCTAGCGAAATATTGAAATGTTCGGTGACAACTTCAATTACAAGCTGTGGCGTGATCTCTCTTGGCTTGTCCGGTGTAATAATATTCTGAAGTTCTTTCATGGCAATTTCCATTGTGATATCTGTTTTTTCAAGATTGGAATATGCCAGAAGTTTGTTTAAAGCTCCTTCAAGTTCACGAATGTTGGATTTAATGTTAGTTGCAATATAATTAAGAATCTCATCGCTGAGTTTCATGTCGTCTGCTTCAACTTTTCTTCGCAGGATAGCCATTCGTGTTTCGTAGTCTGGAGTTCCGATATCAGCAATAAGACCCCATTCGAAACGTGAACGAATCCGGTCTTCTAAGGTTTCCATGTCTTTTGGCGGTTTATCGGATGTTAAAATAATCTGCTTGCCGGCAGAGTGGAGTGCATTAAATGTATGGAAAAATTCTTCCTGTGTACTTTCCTTACCGATGATAAACTGAACGTCATCGACCATTAATACATCAATCGTACGATACTTTTCACGAAGTTTGTTCATAGCGGAAGCATTACCACTTCGAATCGACTCGATTACTTCGTTGGTAAATTCTTCGGATGTAACATAAAGTACTTTTGCGTTCGGGTTTCTCTCTAATATAAAATGACCGATGGAATGCATAAGGTGAGTTTTCCCAAGTCCCGGTCCTCCATAAATATAGAGAGGATTGTATGCTTCACCCGGAGATTCAGCAACGGCAAGTGACGCCGACTGCGCAAAACGGTTATTGCTGCCGACGACGAACGTGTCGAATGTATAGTTCGGATTCAGATTTGATCTGTCCGCCTTTTCGGAAAGTGCATTTTTTTTCGGTACGCCGTTATTGCCGGTGCGGATATTTTTTGTCTGTTCCGGCAGGATGAACTTGATTTCGTATTCTGTCCCCGTAAGTTCTGCAATCGTTACCTTTAAAGGAAGATAATATTTTTTTGAAATATAGCTTAGGGTCATCTGTTCCGATGGAACCAGTATATATAAAGTGCTGCCCTCGACGCCGTAAACTTCGAGCGGGCGAATCCAGGTATCAAAAGAAATATCACTGATATCATGCTCATGTTTGACGGTTGAGAGAATCTCGTCCCATTTTTCTAAAATTTTATCCATTTTAATCCTCATTTTTGCGCTGTATTTTGCGCATAACAAATATGAGCTTACGCCCAAATTTGTACGCTCCTGATAAAAAATCCTACATAGTTCTATCCTACACTATTTTTTTGCTTTTATCAATGAAAAGTTTGTACAGGGTATTTTAAGTTAGGGTGAATGCAAAAAAACCCCAATTTGGGCAAAATAGAAAGCCTGAATAATAAAAATTTGCATGAAGGGAAAAAATATGTGTGAATAAGTCGAAAAAAGTTATAGACCGCGAAATATAAGGGATTATCCTGTTTATAAACAGATTATCCGTGGATTATCCATAAAATATCCACAAGTTATCCACAAATTGGGGATAACTTTGCGAAACCGCTAAAAATCGGCATTCTTCAACCCACATTTTTTAACATTTTCGGGGGATAACTGTGGAAAAGCAAATAACAAGATATAGGATGATAGAGTTTCTTCCTTATATATATAGTGGTCAACATTTTCCACAAATGGATAAATGTTGAAATGTAGATAAGTAAAATGAGGTCAAACAGAATTTTAGTGCTTGACTTGAAACATTTTTCTGCTATAATTGAGAATGATGTTTTTTAACTGAGAATATGCGTCTTAGGACGTTTTCTATCGCATCGTCATTTCAGGATGATGGTGAATGCCAGGCAGAGGAGGTGGATATAACATGAAGATGACATTTCAGCCGAAGAAAAGACAGAGATCAAAAGTTCATGGCTTCAGAAGCAGAATGAGCACAGCAGGCGGAAGAAAAGTATTGGCTGCTAGAAGATTAAAAGGAAGAAAGAAATTATCAGCATAGGCCACATTTTTGTGGTCTTTTCTTTCCTTAAGAAGAATGGATGAATAATGAGGTGGTGCATTTTGTACCACCTATTTGTTCATTCAAAGATATTTTATGGGTAAAGTAAGCAGAGACCTTCAAACAGACAGAAGGTAGTTGGTGCCTTAGGTAAATAATCAGAAAGGGCATACTAGGATGAAGTTTTCGGAATCATTAAAAAAGAACAGTGATTTCCAGAAAGTGTACAGGCAGGGAAAATCCTATGCGAACCGTTATCTGGTAATGTATGTTCTGGAAAATCATACAGAAGGAAATCGTCTTGGCATATCCGTCAGTAAAAAAGTTGGAAACAGTGTTATCAGACATCATCTGACCCGGCTGATCCGGGAGAGTTACAGACTACATGAAGACATGTTCAATAATGGTTTGGACATTGTAGTCATCGCAAGAAGTACAGCGCGCGATATCAGTTATCATGAAACAGAGAGTGCCCTGCTGCATCTTGGAGGTCTTCACAAAGTAATCAATCGTTAATTGCAGAAAAAAGAAGATGGAATCATTTTGAAAAAAATATTAATTGCTTTAATTAAGTTTTATAGAAAATATCTTTCTCCGATGAAAACGACCAAGTGTCCATATTGCCCGACCTGTTCTTTATATGGGTTGGAGGCAGTTGAAAAGTACGGAGCTCTAAAAGGGGGAGCACTTGCTTTATGGAGAATCTTAAGATGTAATCCTTTTTCAAAAGGTGGATATGATCCAGTTCCATAGTGGAGGTATTTACAAGTGTCAGATATGTTATTAACAGCATACAATGGTGCTATTTTAGGACCGATCGCCAAAGTACTTGGCTGGGTAATGAATGGTATTTATGCGTTGATGTCAATGATCGGTATTGAGAATGTTGGTCTTTCCATCATTATCTTTACTATCGTGATCTACGCTATTTTGTTCCCGTTAACTTACAAACAGCAGAAATTTTCAAAGTTATCACAGAAGATGCAGCCTGAACTTCAGGCGATCCAGAAAAAATATAACGGAAAAAAAGATCAGGCATCCATGATGGCAATGCAGGAAGAAACACAGGCAGTATATGAAAAATACGGTGTTTCCATGATGGGAAGCTGTGTGCAGATGCTGATCCAGATGCCATTGTTGTTTGCTCTTTACCGTGTATTTTTAAATGTTCCGGCATATGTATCCGGTGTAAAGAACAATTTCTCTACGCTGGTTGATGGAATTATGGCAACAAGCGGTTATCAGGATAAGATGACTCAGCTCGTTACAGATTTAAGAGTTATGACAACACCGGCAGCAGATTTTACAGTGTCAGATCCGACTGCACTTTCGAACTCTATTGTTGATGTTTTATACAAAATGAATTCAGCGGGATGGGAAAACTTAAAGAGTGCATTTCCTTCTTTGACGGATACCATCAATGCGACTTATGATACAGTTTCACATGTAAACAACTTTCTGGGACTGAATATTTCAGATACACCATGGCAGGTCATGACGACGAACTTTGCGTCACATAACTTCCTGTTTGTAGTATTAGCACTTCTTGTACCGGTTATTTCTTATCTGACCCAGGTACTTAACATTAAGCTGATGCCGCAGGCTGCTCCGTCTAACGGAAATAGCGATAATGATATGGCTGCACAGCAGATGAAAATGATGAACCGCACTATGCCGATCTTTTCATTTGTAATGTGTTTTACCGTTCCTGTAGGTCTTGGTATTTACTGGATTGCCGGTGCCGTAGTACGAAGCGTTCAGCAGTTTTTCTTAAATAAACATTTTGAGAAAATCAATCTTGAGGATATTATTAAGAAGAATCAGGAAAAGGCAAAGAAGAAACGTGAAAAAATGGGAATCGCTGAAAATCAGATTTCCAATGCTGCTAAGATCAATACAAGAAAAATTGATGAACCGAAAAAAGAAGAGAAGAAGTCTAACATGAGTGAGGCACAGCGCGAGCTTGAATTAGAGAAAGCAAATGCCGCAAAATCAAAGGCAAAAGCCGGAAGTATGGCCGCAAAAGCAAACATGGTCCGCGATTTTAATGAGAAAAACAGCAGAAAATAATAAGAAAGGACAGGGGTTTTGGATATGGAATATATTGAAATTTCAGCAAAAACAGTCGATGAAGCAATCACAGAAGCACTGGTAAAACTGGGGACAACCAGTGACAGAATCGAATATGAGATCGTTGAAAAAGGAAATAACGGATTTCTCGGCATCGGAAGAAAAGATGCAGTTATCAAAGTACGCAAGAAATATTCTGTGAATGATGATATCAAAGATTTCTTAAATAAAGTATTCGAAGCGATGGATTTAAAAGTTGAGATCGTTATGACTGCAGAGGAAAACAGCAATGTGATCAATGTTGATTTAAAAGGTGATGACATGGGCGTTCTGATCGGAAAAAGAGGACAGACCTTAGATTCTCTCCAGTACCTGACCAATCTTGCTGTTAATAAAAATGCAGAGAGCTTTGTAAAAGTAAAAATCGATACCGAAGATTACCGCAAGAGAAGAAGAGAGACATTAGAGAATCTTGCAAAGAATATTGCATACAAGGTAAAGAGAACAAAACGTCCGGTTTCTTTAGAGCCGATGAATCCTTATGAGAGAAGAGTGATTCATTCTACCTTGCAGAATGATAAGTTTGTGACAACACACAGCGAAGGAGACGAACCTTATCGTCATGTTGTTGTAACATTAAAGAGACAGTAAACAGGTTTTCATCCGTGTGTGATGAATGACACAGAAAAATTCGTGGCGGATAAAGAAAACGTCCACGAATTTTTTTGTATATGGAAATGAGGTATTATGCGAACAGATACGATTGCTGCGATTGCAACAGCTATGTCAAGTTCAGGAATTGGTATAATAAGAATCAGTGGAGATGAGGCAGTCGGGATTGTCGACCGTATTTTTTCAATGAAAAACGGAAAAAAATTATCTGATATGCCGACACATACGATTCATTATGGTCATATCAAAGATGGGGATGAAGTGATCGATGAAGTTATGGTTGTACTGATGCGGGCACCAAAAAGTTACACCAAAGAGGATACCGTGGAAATTGACTGTCACGGTGGTGTGTATGTCATGAAACGGGTGCTTGAGACAGTAATCAAATATGGTGCGCGTCCGGCAGAGCCGGGAGAGTTTACAAAACGGGCATTTTTAAATGGACGGATCGATCTTGCACAGGCAGAGTCTGTCATAGATATTATTCATGCGAAAAATGAATTTGCATTAAAGAGTTCAGAACAACAGCTTTCCGGTTCACTTTCGGCTGCAGTAAGGAAAGTCCGTGAAAAATTGCTGCATGAGATCGCATTTATTGAGTCTGCATTAGATGACCCGGAGCACATCAGTTTAGATGGATATCCGGAAACACTTCATGGAATTGTGGAAGAAGCGCAGAAAGAGATTCAAAAGCTTCTTGCAAACAGTGACAATGGAAAAATTTTAAAAGAGGGTATTTCTACCGTCATTATTGGAAAACCGAATGCCGGAAAATCATCTCTTTTAAATACGCTCGTGGGAGAGGAGCGTGCTATCGTTACAGATATTGCTGGTACCACGAGGGATGTACTGGAAGAACAGATCAACTTAAATGGAATCATTTTAAATGTGATCGATACAGCGGGAATCCGTGAGACGGACGATGTTGTGGAAAAGATCGGCGTGGATCGTGCAAAAAAATATTTAAATGAGGCAGATCTGGCAATTTATGTTGTGGATACATCGACACAGTTGGATGAAAATGATTTTGAAATCATGGAACTCTTAAAGGACAGAAAAGCGATTGTTCTTTTGAATAAGTCAGATCTTACACCGGTTACCGACAGCGAATCGATCAGGAAACATCTGGATAAAAAAATGATTGCAATCTCTGCCAAAGAACAGACTGGCATTGAGGAACTTGAGGAGACAATCCGTGAGATGTTTTTCACTGGAGAGGTTACATTTAATGATGAGGTGTATATCACAAACATTCGCCATAAAACCGCTTTACAGGAAGCACGGAATAGTTTAAATTTAGTGGTGCAGAGTATCTTAGACGGAATGCCGGAAGATTTTTATTCCATTGATCTGATGAATGCGTATGAAGAACTGGGAAGTATCGTTGGTGAGGCAGTCGAAGATGATCTGGTGAATGAGATATTTAGTAAATTCTGTATGGGAAAATAATTGGCAGAAAAAATATATGGTTTAAGTATTTTAGAAAGAAGGATAAAAGATGCCTGCGATTGAAGAAAATTATGATGTGGTAGTTGTGGGTGCTGGGCACGCAGGATGTGAGGCGGCACTGGCATGTGCAAGGCTTGGACTGGAAACAATTATTTTTACGGTCAGCGTGGACAGTATTGCGATGATGCCTTGTAATCCGAATATTGGAGGAAGTTCAAAAGGCCATCTTGTAAGAGAAATCGATGCACTCGGCGGACAGATGGGTATCAACATTGACAAGACGTTTATACAGTCGAAGATGTTAAATAAGTCCAAGGGGCCGGCGGTACATTCTCTGCGTGCACAGGCAGATAAAGTGAATTACAGCATGGAAATGCGGAAAACGCTTCAGAACACAGAGCATCTTACAATCCGGCAGGCGGAAGTGGCGGAGATCATTACAGTTCCGGCAAATTCTGCTGATGGAGAAACAGCTGCTGTAGAAAAAAAAGATGGACAGATGGTTGAGATTAATGGTGAGCTTCAGAAAATTACCGGGGTAAAGACTGTTTCCGGTGGAGTTTATCATTGTAAGGCAGTTGTGCTCTGTACGGGAACTTATTTGAGAGCGCGTTGTCTGACCGGAGAGATGATTACTTATACCGGACCGAATGGTCTGATGGCAGCAAATCATCTCACGGATTCCTTGAAAGCACATGGAATCGAGATGTTCCGTTTTAAGACGGGAACACCTGCGAGAGTGGATAAGCGTTCTCTGGATTTTTCAAAAATGCAGGAGCAAAAAGGGGATGAGAGGGTAGTTCCGTTTTCTTTTACGACAAATCCGGAGGATGTGCAGATTGATCAGGTTTCCTGCTGGCTGACGTATACGAATCCAAAGACGCATGAGATCATCCGTGCAAATCTGGATCGTTCCCCGATTTATGCAGGAATCATTGAGGGAACCGGTCCGCGTTACTGTCCGTCGATTGAGGATAAAGTGGTAAAATTTGCAGATAAGGACCGCCATCAGATTTTTATTGAGCCGGAAGGAATCAATACCAATGAGATGTATGTCGGTGGTATGTCATCTTCTCTGCCGGAGGATGTGCAGCATGAGATGTACCGTACATTGCCTGGAATGGAGCATGTAAAAATCGTGCGAAATGCATATGCAATTGAGTATGACTGCATTAACCCAAACCAGCTTTATGCATCATTGGAATTTAAAAAGATTAAAGGACTTTTTTCCGGTGGACAGTTTAACGGAAGCAGCGGCTATGAGGAAGCAGCATGCCAGGGACTGATTGCAGGTATCAATGCGGCTATGAGCATTTTAGGAAAAGAACCACTGGTTTTAGACCGCTCGGAGGCTTATATTGGAGTGCTGATTGATGATCTTGTGACCAAAGAAAATCATGAGCCATACCGGATGATGACTTCGCGTGCGGAGTATCGTCTGCTGTTGAGACAGGATAATGCAGATCTGCGCCTGACGAAAAAAGGTTATGAAATTGGCCTGATTTCAAAAGAGCGTTATGACTGGGTATGTAAAAAGGAAGAACTGATTGCACAGGAAATCGAGCGAGTGGCGAAAGTAAAGATTGGCGCAAATAAAAAAGTACAGGAATTACTGGAAAGTTACGATAGTATTCCTCTGAACACTGGAACATTTTTAACAGAACTGATCCGCAGACCGGAACTGGATTATGATAAACTTGCACCGATTGATCCGGAGCGACCGGATCTTCCGGCAGAAGTTGCCGAGCAGGTAAACATCAGCATCAAATATGATGGCTACATTAAGCGTCAGATGAAACAGGTCGAGAGTTTTAAAAAACTGGAAAAGAAAAAGATTCCGGAAAACTTTAACTATGATGATGTACCGAGTCTGCGTATTGAGGCACGTCAGAAATTAAAGACCTATTCACCGACTTCCATCGGACAGGCATCCCGTATTTCGGGAGTATCACCGGCGGATGTGTCAGTGTTACTTGTGTATATGGAGCAGATAAAATATCATGAGAAAGAGTCTGCAGAATGATAGAAAGACGAAACATATCTGTAACGGCAATGGTATTTTATAAAAGAAAAAAGTATATCGAGATATGAGTGTTGGATATGCATACTAAGAGAGAATGGAGATCAGAATGAGTTATAATCTGGAACAGTTTAAAGATGGATTAAAAGAACTTCAGATCGAGTTGAACGAGAAACAGATCAGTCAGTTCCTTAAGTACTATGAACTTCTGGTAGAAACGAATAAGGTAATGAATCTGACCGCCATCACGGAATTTGATGAGGTGGTAGAAAAACATTTTTTAGACAGTCTTTCTTTGTGCCGTGTATATGATCTAAAAATTGATGCTAAAATTTTAGATCTTGGAACCGGGGCAGGATTTCCGGGAATCCCACTTAAGATTGCATTTCCAAATTTAGAGTTAGTGCTTGCCGATTCCTTAAACAAAAGGATTAAGTTTTTAAACCAGGTGATTGATGAACTGGAACTGAAAGATATTACTGCCGTTCATGCAAGAGCAGAAGAACTGGGAAGAAATAAAGATTACAGAGAACAGTTTGATGTATGCGTTTCCCGCGCGGTTGCAAATCTTTCTTCACTCAGTGAATACTGCATCCCATTTGTGAAGGTTGGAGGAAAATTTATTTCCTATAAGTCCGGCAGTATTGAGGAAGAAGTAGCAGAGGCAAAAAAAGCTGTTTTCGTTCTGGGTGGAAAAGTGACGGATGTGTATAAATTTGATCTGTATGAGCAGAAACGATCTTTTGTTGTGATCGATAAGGAAAAACATACACCGAAAGCGTATCCGAGGAAAGCCGGCACTCCGACAAAGGAGCCGTTACACTAAAATAATAAGGGTAAAAGAAAGACATTTTGTAAAAAAATAAAGTGTCATAAATAGAAAAAAATTTTGTAAGAAAATAAAGTGTCATAAATAGAAAAATACTTTGCGTGAAAGCATCGTGTTATTGATCAAAAAAGTGACTGTGAAAAATTCCGACAGTCACTTTTTTGTATATTCATGTATTATTTTTCTTCACGTTCGAAAAGCATACGAATCACTTCTGCCAATTTATCCGGTGCCTCTAACTGAGGAAGATGTTTTACATTGGAAATATAGGCAGTTTCAATCATGGAACTTTGCTTTGCATAGCTTGTTACGATCTGAACGGAATCCGGATTACTTCTGCTTTCCACAACATAGAAAGGGATGGAAAGTTTCTTGAGTGCATGTAAAATACAGTTATCCATGTACTGGCCTTCAATGCTTGCCATTAAATATTTTCCGTGGCTGCCATTCATGTGGGAAGCTTCGTAGTAAGCATCTAACATTTTAGAAGAGGCAAGCTGCGGTTTGTTAAAATATTCTGTATAAAATAATTTCTGGATATTTTTTTCATGTGTTTTTACATTGTAAATAAATGTTCCAAGAATAGGAACTTCCAGTAATGCCTTCTTTAAAGTAGAAGAGTTACTCGGTGTGCGGTTGAATTTTTCCGGCATTGGCGGATTGATCGCAATGATCTTATGGAACAGATGATTATTCATGTTTTCTGCCAACGTTACAAAGGAAATAGAGGAACCGGTTGCAATTACAGTCGGGGCATCTTTGATAACTTCTTTTACAAAATCTGTAATAAGCTGAACATATAAATAGTTGGTGTAGGTCAGATAAGGTTTCTCGGAACGTCCACAGCCTAAGAGGTCGATCGTATATACCGTATGCTGTTTTTCAAGTTTCTTTGCATAACGGCACCACTCATAAGAAGAACTGAGTGGACTAAGATCATGTATTAATAAAACAGGTGTCCCGGAACCACGTCTTGTGTAATATATTTTGCCATTCTTCCAATCAAAAAAATTACCATTTTCCGTCTTTAATATATTTTTCATTGAAGCTGTAAAATCAATGAAACGATTTACTAAATGGATGGTTCCGGCGGCAAATGCAGTTAACAGAAAAAAGTGTCTGATGTTTTTTTTCATACTTTTATTCATAAATGCCTCCATATCTGCCAAATAACAGGCGTTTTTTTATAATAATATTATAGCCGCTTTTGTCTTCTTATACAAATAAATTTTATATTTTATCTTTTCAATAATGTAAATTTAGTATAAAATAAAAATGGTCTATTATTTATGTAATATAAAACGTATGTTCGAAGGAAGTATATGATAAGTGAGTATTTAAAAAAATTTCAGTCGGAGCTGATGTCGAATAAAGAAGAGATTCATAAGTCAGTCGAGGCACTGGAATTGCAGATTAAGGAAAATAAGGCATTTATAAAGCTTTTAAAAGAGGAAAATGATTCAAATTATGAATCATTTAGTCCAAGGGATGTTAATCCGAAGGGCAGAGAACAGATCCAGCATTTAGAAGATCAGCAGAAGCTTTTACAGGAACAGTTAGATACCAGAAAAAAAGAATATGTATCCTGCATTGCAAAGTTGGACGAATTAAATGAGGCAATCGCTGAATTAGAACAGAAGATAAATGATAGTGATTCAGATATCAGTGATGATATATTGCGTCTCAAGTTATTGGAGACGCAGGAAAATGAGAGGCAGCGTATATCAAGGGAATTGCATGATTCAACCGTGCAGAATTTGACGAGTCTGGTTCATAAAACTGAATTATGCAGTAAGTTGATTGATATGGATAAAGTCCGGTGTAAACTGGAATTAAATATCATGTCTAAGACGTTGCGGGACATTATCAATGATACACGGAACATGATTTATAATTTGCGACCGATGTCATTTGATGATATTGGCCTGGAAGTTACCATTGAACGTGCATTAGAGAAGTTAGAGAGCAGTGAAACAAAAAAGATAAATTTTTCTGTAGTCGGTGAGTCATATAAAATTAATCCTGTTATTGGAATTACATTGTTAAGGATTATACAGGAGGCATGCAGCAACGCAATCCGCCATGCAGATTGTTCCATAATAAAAGTTGTATTAAATTATCAACCGGGAACAATCATACTTTCTATTGAGGATGATGGAAAGGGATTTGCATATGAAGAAACGGAGTGTAGTTGTAAAGCCGATAATTCAGGATTTGGTTTATCTATGATGAAAGAAAGGGTATACCTTTTATCTGGAAAAATAGACATTCATTCGAAAATAAATGTGGGGACGAAAATCCAGGTTGAAGTTCCGATTACCGAATAGGGAGGTACATAAAAGATGGCAGTAAAAGTTATGATAGCAGATGATCATTCAATGATTCGTGAAGGTTTAAAACAATTACTGGAGTTAGAAGGTGATTTTGAAGTTATTGCTGAAGCATGTGACGGAGTAGACTGTCTTGAAAAATTAAAAACAGTTGTACCAGATATTTTATTACTGGATATTAATATGCCAAATATGAATGGACTGGAAGTCCTTCAGAAAATGAAAGATATGAAAATGAAAGTCAAGGTGTTGGTATTAACGGTACACAATGAAGTAGAGTATCTTTTAAAGGCTGTTGATATTGGAGTAAATGGATATTTGTTAAAAGATTCTGAGTCTGCAGAATTGAAAAAAGCAATTTTAGCAGTTGTAAATGGAGAAGATTATATTCAGCCAAGTTTAATACCAGTTTTAAACTCCAAGATGCTTGACCGGGATAGTGATAGCAGTAAGATTGAAAGTCTTACCAGAAGAGAACTGGAAGTTTTAAAGATGCTTTCTTATGGAACTTATAATAAAGAAATTGCAGAGCATTTGAATATCAGCGAACGTACTGTGAAGAATCATGTTTCTAATATCTTTAAAAAAATCGGAGTAACAGATCGTACACAGGCAGCAGTATTTGCGATTCGCAATAACCTGATTACCATCTAAGAAATCGATTATAAATTAACGTAATGATTTGAAGTGTCGTTATAATGTTTCACGTGAAACATTGTAACGACACTTTTTTGATTCATGATAATAGAATGTTTGCAGAGCGTGCATTCTATTATTGAAAAATATACAAAGAATTGTATATTTTATTCCATTGTCTTAAAATAAGAAAATTGATAGCAATGAATTAAATCTAATAAATATTAAGAATGCTATGATCTTCCTGATGCAGATTATCTTGGAGTAATGTGAAGAACAATAATGATTAAGCTTTGACTCGATGCTTATTTGTGATTTAATTCATGAAAAAATATCACTGTAAATAAACGGGTAAACTAGGATTTACTAATTTTCTATCAAAGTTAAACAATGAATGTAGAATTTGTACCTTACAAAAAATTTACTGTAAATAGCACTGAATCAGGCTGATTGCCAGACTGACAAAATTGGCACAGGCAGCTTTTTATTTTATGTCTTTTTTATCAAAAATATTCTTATTTATAATAATAGATATGTTTATGGAATGTGGTGTAATGTGTCATCTAAAATAGAAGATTTACCTGTAAGGTATAGAATCTATTGATTATAAAATTCTATTCTGTAAATAAAAAAACCGGTAGTTAAAAGATGAACGAAAATAATGATTTTGTGCTGAGCAGATTAGAACAGAGATAGAGTATAAAATGATAAATTATTATATCGGGGTACATTATTACAAAAAATAATATTATAAAAATACGGAAAATATAAAATGACTACAAAGTAAAAACAAGTAAGTATATATTGGAGAGGTATAAATAGCTTAAAATAAGAAACAGTATTTAATCAATAAAGTTTAAGATTATGGTATATTTTGCATATTATGCAAATTAGAATACGATATTTTTCATCGTGCATAATATTATGATTTTACTGGAAAGCAATATGCACCAAAATAGTAAAATTAATATTATATAACTGTAAAATATCAAAGTGATTCATAGTTATAAAATACTGAAAATATAGAAATATGATATGGTGGAAAAAATATACGCAAGATTTGTGACTACGCATAAAATTAAGATGCAAGTAAAAATATTGTGTTTATTGAAAGCAGCGTGAGAGTGAAGCTTAATATGTAACCAATTAAAATAAGTATAAAATTGAATATGCAATGTTTCACGTGAAACATTGCATATTCGATTTTGTCAGTGTTTATATGGTGAAAATTATTGTACGATAATATTTAGCAGAGTAAATAAAAATGAAATTATAGCACGTTAATATTTCAATAGAGTAAATAAAAATAAAATTATAGCACGTTAATATTTTAATAGAGTATACATAAATAAAATAATTACACAATAATATCTAATAGAGTTATATATAAATAGAATAATTACACAATAGTATTCTGATAAAGTATACATAAATGAAAGTATTCCACCCAATATTATAAAAGGTAAAATATATTTTAGTTGTTAAATACGAAATCAATACACAGATGTTTCACGTGAAACATTATTTATTGGATATTTTATCTGTCATATAAAAGTATAGAAGATTTCATGTTGAGTAAGCTATGCATCAAACAAAGAATCTCCAGAAACAATAAAAAATATATAATTATTCAAATGTGAAATAAATATTAGAAGTAAAAATACACAAAATGTTTCACGTGAAACATTTTTTTATAGAAATGCATATATATAAGTGCTATAATGAAACCAATAAAGAAGGAAATGAGGATTATAATGAGCAGAATTATAGCAATCGCCAATCAAAAGGGCGGTGTAGGTAAGACAACAACGGCGATTAACCTTGCTTCCTGCTTAGCTGAAGCAGGAAAAAAAGTTTTAACAATTGATCTTGATCCGCAGGGAAATATGACAAGCGGATTAGGTGTAAATAAAAATGAACTGGAAAACACGGTATATGAATTAATGCTTGATGAATGTTCTATCAAGGAAAGTATGGTTGATACTGTAGTGGATGGAATGAAGATTATACCGTCCAATGTGAATCTTGCGGGGGCGGAGATTGAATTGTTAGGCATTGAAGATAAAGAATACATTTTGAAAAATGCTGTAGATTACGTTCGTGATGATTATGATTTTATCATTATTGATTGTCCACCATCATTGAATATGTTAACAATTAATGCTATGACCACAGCAGATTCTGTACTTGTTCCAATCCAGTGTGAATATTATGCTTTGGAAGGACTCAGTCAGTTGATACATACCATTGATCTTGTTCAGCAGAGATTAAATCCGGAACTTCACATTGATGGTATTGTGTTTACTATGTATGATGTAAGAACAAATTTGTCAAATCAGGTTGTAGAAAACGTAAGAACAAATCTTGATACCAAAATTTATGATACATTAATACCTAGAAATATCCGTCTTGCAGAGGCACCGTCACACGGACTGCCTATCAATATGTATGATACAAAGTCAGCAGGAGCGGAAAGCTATCGCATGTTAGCAAAAGAAGTTATGGAAAGGAAGAATGTATAAAAGTATGGCAACAAAAAAACGTGGTCTGGGACAGGGAATTGATTCATTGATTCCAAATAAAGTAAATGCAAATAAAGAAACTGAGACGGTAAAAGTAAATGCTGGTTCTGAAAAAAATGAGACAGATGGAATCTTTGTTAATATCAATAAAGTGGAACCAAACAGAGAACAGCCTAGAAAAAACTTTGATGAGGATTCATTGGTGGATTTATCAGAATCCATTAAGCAGGTGGGAGTGCTTCAGCCGTTACTTGTATTGGATAAAAAGGATTATTATGAAATTATTGCTGGGGAACGACGTTGGAGAGCCGCAAAACTTGCGGGATTAAAAGAAGTTCCGGTCCGGATCATGAATCTTACCGATCAGGAAGTTGTAGAAATTTCATTAGTAGAAAATATACAGAGAGAAAACTTAAATCCAATCGAGGAAGCGTTTGCATATAAAAGACTTTTAACAGAGTTCCATTTAAAACAGGATGAGGTTGCGGAGCGTGTTTCTAAGAGCAGAACCGCTGTAACAAATTCTATGAGGCTCTTAAAATTAGATGAACGTGTTCAGCAGATGGTAATCGATGATATGATCACAACTGGCCATGCAAGAGCACTGCTTGGAATTGAGGATGCGGAGAAACAATTTGCAACTGCACAGAAAATTTTTGATGAAAATTTAAGCGTGCGTGAGACAGAAAAACTGGTAAAGAAAATTCAAAACAATAAAGATATTCCAGTAGAAAAGAAAAAGGTTTCAGATCCTGCAATGGAGGCAATTTATCATGATTTAGAGGAGAAGATGAAATCAATTCTTGGAACAAAAGTTGCTATCAACAAAAAAGATGATCAAAAAGGAAAAATAGAAATAGAATATTATTCTATGGATGAACTGGATCGTATTATTGATCTGATCCGCACAATTGCATAAAATATACATATACAGAACATTTGTTCTAAAAGGTGAAAGGTAAAATAATGATATCAAAATATTTAGGGTTTGACTCAGATTATATTATTATAGGGCTTTGTGGAGTTCTTTTGATTTTATTTATATTAACAATTGTAAATATTGTTCAGATGAAAAAATTAAAAAAGAATTACCGCATTTTTATGAGTGGAAAAGATGCAAAGACACTGGAAGATACATTGATTCAAAGGTTAGATCAGGTTGATTCCCTGTTAGAATCAAATGAAGAAAATGACAGCAATATTAAAGTACTCTCTAAAAATATGCAGCGTACCTATCAGAAGATGGGATTGATCAAGTATGATGCATTTCATGAGATGGGAGGAAAATTAAGTTTTTCTCTTGCAATGTTAGATATGCGCAATAATGGATTTATTATTAATGCAATGCACACCAGAGAGGGCTGCTATACATATATTAAAGAAATTATTGATGGTAATTCTGTAATTGTTTTATCAGAGGAAGAACAGGAAGCTTTAAAACGTGCAATGGATCCGAATGGTAATTTGAAAAATTCGGATGAGGAATAGTGTGAGAAATAAAGTTATGGAGAAATAATGAGAATACGGCAGGTCAAATCACTTGTAGGCGGAGAAACACTGGTGGAACCGGTTATAACAAAAGAAAAAGAAATATTGATTTCCGGTGGAACGGTGTTAAAACCGGAGTATTTGGATCTTATTTCTTTTTTGGGTATCGATACCGTATGTATTGAAGATCCGTATGAAGCCTTTGAAACAACACATTTTATTATCAGTGAAGAGAGAAAACAATATTATGTCAGTGAAGTTCAAAAAATCCTGGAAAATCATATTTACCATGGAAAAAATTCATTGAACAAAATGACGGACCTTGCAAATGAAATTGTCAGGGAAATAACGGAAGAAGAACAGCCAAAAGTCATAGATATAGAAGAACGCAATGGAAGCCTTTATGAGCATACCGTCCTTGTGACCATGTTGTCTTTGGTGGTTGCAAAAATGTTAAAAGTAAAAGAAGAATCTTATATTGATATTGCAATAGGGGCACTTTTGCATGATCTTGGTATGCGTTACATCACGGTTCCATATATTAATTTTGATATGGATCACAGACCGGCATCGGAAGTATTTGAATTGAAAAAACATACAATACTGGCATATTCAGCGTTGGAAGGTGAGGACTGGATATCGCCTGTTTCAAAAAAGATGGTATTATCGCATCACGAAAGAAAAGACGGTTCCGGTTATCCTTTAAAACAAAAAACAAAAGATATCGAGTGTAATATATTGCAGGTATGTGATGCATTTGATTGTATGATTTCCGGAATGGAATGCAAAAGAATCAGTGTACAGCAGGCACTTGAGACAATGATAGAGGCAGCAGATCTTTTATTTGAACGAAAAATCGTAAAAGTATTACAGAAAATAGTTGCATATTATCCGGTCGGTACGAAAATCCGGCTGAATACAGGAGAAACAGGAATCGTTGTATGCCAGACGGACAATTCTATCCGTCCGGTCGTTGCTGTCTTAGATCAGGATAATCAGATGACGGAAATCAGATATGACCTGGCAAAAAATAAAAAAATATCAATTCTGCAGTTGGTTTAAGAATGGAGATTAGTGTAAAAAATAAGTTTTTTCACACGCAAGATTTGTGCTTACGCACAAACTTGAGATGCGCAAAAAACAGCGCAAGAATGGAGATTAATATGCATAAATTTTTAAGAGCAGTCGGTCTTTCGGATATTAAGAAAGAAGAACTCGAAAAAATATGTAAAGATATAGAAGAAAAACCGGACACAATTAAGGTGGCAGAGGATTCGGAAGGAAATGAATTTGCTGAACTTTGTCATCAGTTTGGCGACTTTTTTGGTCTGACGCTAAGAGGTACGTACCGGGAAGATGACACATTTGAGATGGATTATTACTATCCGTATTTTTTTGGCACAATGTTATCCACAAGAGAACAGGCAGAAGTGGAAAAACATGCGGAAAAAGAGTCCTATGCGGGGATATGTGATGAAGTCAGAATAGGAGTGACGTTAATTTTCTATCTGCAGAATGTTGTGGATTTTCTGGCTGTAAAAGGATCAAAAAAATATATGAATCTGGAGGAAGGTGTTATTTTAGGTGCGCTTTCTACAGAAGGAAAAATTTTGCTTCCAATTAATAAAACTGAGAAAAAAAATAAGCAGAACCAGCAGAATACAACGGACCGTAATTATCTGGTAGCAGCCGCAAGAGATGGGGATGAAAATGCGATCGAGAATCTGACGTTAGAAGATATTGATACATATTCCATGTTGTCAAGACGTATTACGCATGAGGATGTACTCAGCATTGTGGATTCTTATTTTATGCCATATGGCATTGAGAGTGATCAGTATGCAATTCTGGGCGAAATATTAGATTGCAGGCTGGAACAGAATAATCTTACCGGAGAAAATGTCTGGGTGTTTGATATCTGCTGTAATGAAATGAACTTTGGAGTCTGCATTAATCAGAAGGATCTGGTTGGAGAACCACAGGTTGGCAGACGTTTTAAGGGCATTGTGTGGATGCAGGGAAGTATAAAATATAGAGAATAAGTGTAGATATTTTCCAATGTCATTAACTTAAAAGCAGAAGATATTTATTCCTAAAAGGATAAGATATCTTCTGCTTTTTGCTAAAGTTAATGACATTGACTATTTATAACCTTCTGAAGAAAAAGGAATTCCGGTGGATCCAGTTGGATGGCGGAAAGTATCGCATCTCAAAGAAGAGTTTCGATGACTGGCTCGATAACTTGGAACAGTAAAAAACAGGGTGTTGATCAGGCAGATTTTGTCTGCATCGACATCCTAAATTTTTATCTGGATTTGAGATATGATATAAGAAAAAACACTAACACTAAAAAGACAGGAAGTGAAGAATAAATGGCAACAGCAATTATGAAACAAAAAGAAGTTCCAGAAATGGACGATGTTGAAGAAGCCATTTCGAAGATTTCAGAAGAAAGTCCTTACAAACGGCGTCCAACACAAAAGAGAACCTGGATGACAGTGCCGGAAAGATACGAATCAATATTGCCAGCTTTGAAAAATGGTACGCCAATCAGATTAAATATCATAAAGTTACCGGAGAAGAACCAGGGAAAAAATTGAAATCCTGCTGATGAAGTAATAAATTCTATATCCAAATGAATATCTTTATTGTGCATATGGAGAATCTATCTCCATCAAATCTATTGAAATCTCCATCATTTAGCATTAAAATGATGGAGATAAATTCAAAATGAAGGAGATTTCAATGAGAAATTTTGATTATATTACAAATCCTGCGAAGTTGCTGACACCTGAAATTGTTCAGATGATTGGCAGTATTCATGAGCATAAAGGTAAACAGGAATTATTTCTGGAAGCAAACATAGATGAACTGAAAACACTTCTGGAAGTTACTTTAATTCAAAGTACGGGAGCATCTAACCGAATTGAAGGTATATTTACAAGTGATAAACGTTTGGAAGAACTGGTAAGTCAGAAAGCAGAGCCACGTAATCGGGCTGAACAGGAAATTGCCGGTTATCGTGAAGTGCTGGCTACGATTCACGAAAGTTATGAATATATCACTCCAAAACCAAACATTATTTTACAGTTACATCGTGATTTATATTCTTATTCCCAAGGAAACATCGGTGGTACCTATAAGAATTCAGACAATGTAATTGCAGAAACCGATGCCGGGGGAGACCAAAAAGCTCGTTTTATTCCAGTTCCAGCTTTTCAGACTGCAGAAGCAATAGACGAACTTTGCGCTCGTTTCCTTGAAGCATGGGAAGCAAATCTCATTGATAAACTGATTTTAATCCCCATGTTCATTCTGGATTTTCTGTGTATTCATCCTTTTAATGATGGAAATGGTAGAATGAGCCGTCTGTTGACTTTATTGTTGTTCTATAAGGCTGGATATATCGTTGGAAAGTATGTCAGCATGGAAATGCTGATTGAAAAAACGAAAGAAACATATTATGAAGCTCTTCAAGCAAGTTCGGTTGGTTGGCATGAGGATGAAAACAGTTATGAGCCTTTTGTTAAGTATTATTTAGGTATTATGTTGAAAGCATACAATGAATTTGAAAGCCGTGTAGAACATTTGAAGTACCATAATCTTTCCAAGCCGGATAGAATTAAGGCAGTGATTGATAATAAGGTCGGTAAGATAACGAAGAAGGAAATTATGGAACTATGCCCTGACATAAGTAAGGTTACCGTGGAAAGAACACTGACGGATTTAGTTAAGAGTGGGTATATCGCAAAGGTCGGTGCAGGTCCATCCACCGGTTATGTCCGTATTTGAAAAATTATTTTCAGATTTCCATAATAATATTATTACTACTTTGAATTAACCAATTTACCAGTCAAAAACGCATGGACAAACCGTCTCGTATGCGTTATATTATTTATAGACAAGAAAATATCTTGTGCTTTCGATAGGAAGTTTAATTGAATACTGTTTACCATGATCGAACGTGCGAAGCATGGTGGTCATATAACAGATGTCGATGGTAATATCAAGGCATTCCCCAATTATTAGCTGGAGCAAACAATCAGCTAACTTTCAGAGTTTGACAGAGGGGGTATTCAGAATAACTCAAATTGAATCGGAAATAGTTTTTAATAGTGTCCCATATGGGTTTACCTTACCTCAGATTGACAGAGAGTGACAATTGATTGGAGCTCTCCTAAGGGGCAACTAAGTGCAGACCATTTAGTGAGAAGCAACAGGATTTTAGAGTTTGCAAAAAGGCTAAAATCAATATATAATAACAGGAGCAATTCATCACGCAAGTGATTGGATTCATAAACATGGCAGCCGGGCCAAAAAGGCTGAAAAGCCCGAAAATACGGCATTTGTTCCCTTAGTTAAATGGATATAACGGGGTCCTCCTAAGGTTCAATCATGGTTGAGACTTATGGAAGTTGAGAAGTGATAAGTCAGAGTTCGATTCCAACAGGGATTGACCTGAATGTCAAAATAAGATACAATGGAAATTCATCACAAGAGTGATTGAATTCATAGATATGGCAGCCGGAGCCAAAAGAGCTGAAAAGCCAGAAAATACGGCATTTGTCTCCTTAGTTAAATGGATATAACGGGGTCCTCCTAAGACTCTATTGTAGGTTCGATTCCTATAGGAGACGCTCATTTTTAGCGGTAATGAAGATAGTTTCATTGCCGCTTTTTTCATGCAGAATTGTAATTTCAGTGACAAATTTGTCAGCGAAACAAGGCTGAAAATACTGATTTTGTCAGCGGGGATGGATGCTTGTCACCAATTCACACTTTCCTAGCCGTCACCCAGAGGGATTAACTACAGTGTAGGATGAGTTTTAGGGTGTAAAATTAGGAAAAGCAGTGAAACAAAACACTATATTCTTGTCTGTGATATCAGGCCTGTCGGAAGAGTCCGTTCAGATTAGATAAATACAATCTATTCTGGACGGGCTTTTTTGCGTTCAGAGAAAGGAAGTTGCCTATGGAAGAAAAGAAGGAATTGCTGGATCAGGATGAAAGAGTTGTAGAGATTCTGGCACAGATAACCCGACATCAGAATGAAGTGAAGTATATGTCGGCAAGTCTGCAGTATAGTGACTATTCAGGAGTGGAGGATTTTGTCATTCCATATGACCTTATGGGAACAGGACAGGAGAAGGAATATCTGAAACAGTGCAGCAGCTCCATGAAGAATTATGAGGAACTGGTCAAAGACGGAGTAGATAATGACTCAGCCGGATATTGTGCACCGCAGGGAATGAGAAATATCCTTCTGATCAGCGCAACACCCTATCAGTGGAAGCACATGATTCGTCAGAGAGTGTGCAGACGCAACACCAAAGAGACAAGATATGTGATGCTGAAAATCTGGGAGCAGCTAATAAGCCAGAACGGGAAGTTGTTCTCTGACTGCGGACCATTCTGTATGAATGGAGGATGTGAGGAAGGAAAGATGACCTGTGGAAAATGTATTCCACCGAAAATGTCTCCGTCAGACATCATCCGGGTGGATTTTCCTAAGTTATGTGAAGAAACAATATTGGAGGAAGGAGAAGCAGATGAAGATTCAACTGATTGATTTTGGAGGCAAGAGCCCGGAAAGGGCACATGCCAATGATGCCGGGGCGGATGTATTCAGTCCGGGGTATTTTACAGTGGTACCGGGACAGGTAAGTAAGATTCCATTGGGATTTGGTCTTAGGATTCCTGATGGATATGCCGGATATATCTTTCCGAGAAGTGGATTAAGTGCGAAGGGAATTGTTTGTGAACTGCCACCGATTGATTCCGGTTACACAGGAGAGGTACATGCAATCATTTCTAATGTAGGCAGGGAAAAATATGAAATCAAAGCTGGAGACAAGATAGGACAGCTTGTAATCATGCCAGTGCTAATACCGGATTTCACGTTTGAAGAGTGGAAAGAACGTGGGACAGGAGCTTTTGGTTCGACAGGAAGATAGGGAGGATTAAATTGCTGATGGTGTATAGATGGGGCATATGTTATACTGGATAAAACAAAAGAAGTCTGCAAATTGTTATCGTGGAGGTGCTTGTATGTGCGGAATAACAACTGATTTATAAAATTTAAATCGGAGGTTTACATGGATTATTCAATAAGAGAATTAAGACAAAGCGAATCTAAGCTGTTAAATACTTTTTTATATGAGGCAATTTTTATTCCGGAAGGGGTTCCTGCACCACCAAAAGAGATTATAAATCAACCGGAATTACAGGTGTATATTATGGATTTTGGTAAGAGTAAAGGAGACTTGTGTTTGGTTGCAGAAGCCAATAATGAAGTTGTTGGTGCAGTATGGAGCCGTATTATGAATGATTATGGACACATTGATGAAGAAACTCCATCACTTGCAATTTCACTTTTAAAAGAGTATAGAAACTATGGTATTGGAACTAATCTAATGGAGCAGATGCTAAAAAAACTGAAAATGCAAGGATATAAGCAAGTGTCATTATCTGTTCAGAAGATGAATTATGCAGTACATATGTATCTGAAAGCAGGATTTGAAATTGTTGATGAGAACGACGAAGAGTATATTATGATTTGTAAATTGTAGAAATTTGTAATTTCAGTTTAGGGTTTACTAATCGTTGTTTGAGGAGATGCTGAGATGATAAAAAATACAAAATACAAAATAGGTTTTGATATATGGGGATTGAGTACTATTATTATTATTATGATTCCTAATTTTATTTGGTTTGCAGTTCCAGCAGCAAATGATATTTTAAGAGGAGAATCAATTACAAAAACAGTAGATGTAATAGCATCAATATGTCAGGTGCTAATGGTTATGTCATTATGTATATTCATTAATGAAGACCGTAAAAAAATAAGTTTCACACGATTTATTATGGCTGCAATTATTTGTTGTCTACTGTATTTCCTATGTTGGATATTATATTATGTAAGCGTGACGAATGCCATTGTTATATTGGGGTTGATTATTTTTCCGTGCTTGACATTTCTGTTTTTTGCTATTGATAGAAAAAATATGATTGCTGTTATACCCATTTCAATATTTATGGTATGCCATTTGATTTACGGAATAGTTAACTATATTATTTAAGGAATTTTCTATTTGTAGAACTAGGAAAATTGGCAGTTGAATATCAAGCAAAATGGAGAAATAGGAAGTGAAAATACGTTATAAAGGCATTTTATGCAATCTGTCCACTTATCGTGTGATGAACGAAGACAGACCAGCTTTATATCCTGTTACTCAGTCAAATGATAAGGTGTTTTATCAAGAATTTGATGAAGTTCACTATACCATTGCCGTGGAAATCGGATGAGGAAGCATTGAAAGACTTCTGGGATTATTGTGAAGAGAGGCAGAGGGAAGAACGTATAATAGCAGATATGAAGTTACTGTTCACAGGCAGGCATTTTCTGAACTGAAAATGCCGTATGATACAGTGGTGGCAGCAGATTTTGCCGATTTGGAATGCGAAGCATCGGCAAAATCCGTTACTGGAACGAGGTACGAGTGAACAGTAACGATATGAAAATTAAGGATGAAAATAAGGATTAAGAAGTCTGTGTTTTGGAAAAATTATGTGGTAAAATATATATACAAGAAGTCTGTAAATCGAAGTTTGTAAGGAACAGAAACTTTGAAGTTTATGGAGGAATAAAGATGGATTGTTTAAGATGTAAAGAGGAAATGATTAAAGCAAAATTAAAAGGAGATGCAGTAGGTACGGTTGTTTATTTAACTAATAAGAAAAACGGTATCTTTGAGAATGAAAAGAATAGTACTGTTTCATGTTATGTATGTCCAAAATGTGGATATGTTGAATTGAATGCAGATAATGCGAAAAAATTGATTTGATAATTTCCACTTGAAACTTTCAGTAATACTGAGAAAATTAAAGAAAGTACAAAGCTCGCGAAGCTTTGAATTTTACGGAGATTTATATAATGGAATACATTAAAGTTACGAACGAAAATATTGAAAAAGAGCACATCTGCTGTGCGATTTCTAATAACAATGATATTCAAGTGTCTTCAAAAAAGGCGTGGTTGTCAGAACGGTTTGAAGATGGTTTGGTTTTTCTGAAAAGTACAGAAAGAGGAAAATGTTTTATTGAATATATCCCTGCGGAAAACGCATGGAATCCGATTTTAGCAGATGGTTATATGTATATCGATTGTTTGTGGGTAGCAGGTTCATTTAAAGGTCATGGCTATTCAACTGATTTATTAGATGCTTGTATTGAGGACAGCAAAGACAAAGGGAAAAAGGGATTATGTATATTGGCATCAGCAAAGAAAAAGCCATTTTTAGCAGACCCTAAATTTTTGAAGTACAAAGGATTTAGAGTTTGCGATGAAGCAGATAATGGTATTCAGTTATGGTATTATCCATTTGATGAAAATGTGGAGTTGCCAAAGTTTAAGGAATGTGCAAAACAGCCTTATATAGAAGAAAAAGGATATGTTTTATATTACACCAGTCAATGCCCGTTTAATGCAAAATATGTTCCTGTAATTGAAGATATTGCAAAAGAAAAATCTGTACAGTTTAAAGCAATTCATTTGCAGAGTAAAGAGGAAGCACAGAACGCTCCGACACCAATAACAACATATGCATTGTTTTTAGACGGTGACTATATCACAAATGAGCAGATGAATGACAAGAGGTTTTTGAAATTATTGGAGAAGCAAAGTTTCAATAATACGGAGCGATGAATTTGAGTATAGCAACAGCGAGTTGCTTTGCAGTTCGATATGTCGAGTATATAATAGTTGTGGAGGTGAAAGTAATCATGGAAACAAAGAGTATTATATTAGAGTTGAGAGATAAAGCAGGCTTATCACAGGATGAGCTTGCAGAAAAAGTATATGTTACTCGTCAAGCTGTATCACGCTGGGAGAATGGAGAAACGACACCAAACACAGAAACCTTGAAGTTCTTATCAAAACTGTTTGATGTTTCAATCAATACACTTTTAGGTTCTCCACGACAGCTGATTTGTCAATGTTGTGGAATGCCTTTGGAGGATTCTACCATTAGTAAAGAAACAGATGGTATTTTTAATGAAGAATACTGCAAGTGGTGCTATGTCGATGGAAAGTTTACATATAGTAGCATGGATGATTTGATTAACTTCTGTGCCGAACATATGTCAAATGAAAATTGGACTTCTGAGCAGGTACGAGTATATATGAAAGAAATGTTACCACAGCTAAACTATTGGAAACAATCAAACAAGTAAGGTGCAAATTTCAGTTTGCAGAACTAATAGAGAAGTAACATATAAAACAATAAATATGGTCAAAAAATCATCGACATCCGACCTACAGCACGTTATAATATAGTTAATCTAATAAGAAAACCAAGTGATCATTGTTACGAAGCTGAATCGTAATGGTGGCCAACTGAGTGAACTCAATGGAACGGAATGGTTACATCCTCCGGGTGCTCCGAGCATCGGACGAGCACCGAAAGGTACTTTACAGAGATGAAAACAGGTTTTCTTATTTTGACAGGGAGTAACAGAATAGTTAGGAAAACCAAGGATTTCCTTGACTTAGGTTGACTAATCATTGTATGTATTTACAGTGGTATCTCGAGCTCCTAAGACTCTATTGTAGGTTCGATTCCTATAGGAGACGTTCATTTTTAGCGGTAATGAAGACAAAATCATTGCCGCTTTTTTCATGCTTTTTTTTGATTTTGATGGCAAATTTGTCAGCGAAAAGTGATTGAAAAATGGATTTTGTCAGCGAAAATGAAATCTTGTCATCAGGATTTATTTTTCAGATCGTCACCCGGAGAGATAAGGCACAATGTAGGATAAGA